>ENA-OPVH01001087-OPVH01001087.1-human-gut-metagenome-genome-assembly--contig:-NODE-1087-length-14600-cov-1.586456_pt1 | contig 14600 bp, 13 predicted proteins | sample MGYA00241494_ERZ501980 | MGnify/ENA primary metagenome ERZ501980 (study PRJEB25962, sample SAMEA1964914) | human gut metagenome | biome: human gut; feature: human-associated habitat; material: faeces... | reverse complement strand
TATATATAGGGATAGTATTTCCATGACTTTAATATATTCTATTATTTTTGTTATGATACTTTTAGGTACGTTAAATACACAGATAAGACATTTAAAAGCAAAAACATTTATTTTATTTTTAGATAAATATTCATATACCTTTTACTTATCACATGCGATTATAATGGAAGTTATTGATTTAATAAAGAAAAATTATATTTTGTCTAAGTTTAGTATTATGTTAATTGCAATTTTGGGTAGTATATTTTTAAGTTATATTGTAAAAAATTGTGAAAATAAGATTACTAAACAATTGTTTAAACGAAAGAGATTGAATGAGTCCTAATTTAACTAGTCGTGATTATGGAAATCTAAAACAAATTGTCTCTAAAAGTCAATTAGCACAATAGGAACGTCAATAATGTGTCCTGCCAAATTTGCAGATAACAAGAGAAAAACTGATAATTACGAAATATTGACTGTATGACATAGATAATGCACTCTTTATATTGTGGAAGGTGTTTGTTTTAAGAATCCATACTAGTTAACTCGACACGGATGCTTATAGTGATGATTTCCGAATCAGACAGCTTGACCTCGTTTAATTGAGTAAATATTGAAATATGTAGTAGAGGTTTGTGGGAATATACGAAAGATAATACTGTTTGGCAGATTCATGTTTTGGTTATAAGAAGAAATACTTATATGCCTTTTATATTATAAAAAAGTATTTATATAATAATGATTGTTATCATTTCTTCTATATTGATTGTTTATAATGTAAATTTAACTGGTTTTAGATATAGGTTAATGGTATTGATTTTGTGGACTTTCATGCACGCCGGCAATAAAGTGCATATCTATTCAGAGGAATAAATCTATATAAATCTAATGATTTAAATATGGTTGAATAAATAGAAATTATAGTTCCTTGGACTTGTTTAGTTGGAATGCTTATTAATTCTGGTTTCCTTAGTTATGGAATAGCTAAAATGTATATATTGGCATTTATCTTTTGTATTCAGCAATATTAACTAATTATTGTTTTAATAATATGTTTGTATTCTCTTGGAGATGCAGTAAAAAAAGGTATTTTCATAGTGACGATTTAGAGCAATATGCATTATTTTATGGCTATATAGTACAAGATTATAAATAATTAAGTATGGGGGTATCTTTAGTAAAAAGGATGATTTGATATTATTAATAAAGTTCTATGGAAATTCCGGTAAAATATAGAATGTTTTTAATTAATAAAGGTAAGAGAATTTAACGATTGAAAGTTAAATTTATGGTATGAAGTATGTGCGGGAATAATAAAATGATGTCTAAGAATGTGAATGGTATAGATATATGTAAATTTATAATGTCCATATGCGTAGTTGCAATATGCACATATCCTTTAGTAAATTGCCATAATGAGCTTTACTTTCGGTTTATTATAATATAGTTTCATTAGCAGTTCCATTTTTTACCTCGACAGGATATTTTCTATTTCATAGAATGGGGGATAATTTATCTGGTCAGGCTGCTATAAATATATTAAAATGGGGTATTTTACAGTTGTTTAAATTATATATTTTTTGGAGTGTAATATATTTTCTAACTACATTATTTTATTATAAAAAAAATTTTTATTTACTGGTTCCTATAAAATTATTTTTATACACATATGTATATCTATTTTATTTACACTTTAGTATCTGAAAAGTTTACAAGGTTACCGCCAGATGGTAGTATGGCTTTTGGCATCGTTCTATTCTTGTGTATGTGTGTTGCCAGTTTATTACTTTATCTGGATGAATGTACAAAAAATACTAGGGTAAATAAATTGATAGCGTTATTTATTAAATAATGCTTTGTATAAATAGTCTATAAAATTACATAGTAGATTAGTAAAATTCAAGTTTGGGACAATAGGTGATAAAGGATGGGAATACAACTGTTATTAAAAAAACCGTTTCGATTTCTGTTAAAAAAAATAAAATGTTATCTAGGTATTGAAGTTGAAAGCGAGATTATGATTAAGTCTTTAAGAAAAAATGGAGCACATATTGGCAACAATGTTAGCATCATTAATTCTGAATTGGATTATGGTCATGCATTTTTGATCGATATTGGAGATAATGTAACCATAACAGGAGCGAGAGTTTTAGCACATGATGCTTCATTAAAAAAAGTATTAGGATACAGTAAGGTTGGCAGAGTAATTATATCAGATAATGTATTTATTGGAAATGGAGCAATTGTTTTGCCAAATGTAACAATTGGTAAAAATGTTATTGTTGGAGCAGGCGCTGTTATAAGCAAAGATGTTCCAGAAAATTCAGTTGTAGCAGGAAATCCGGCTAAAGTCATCCAAAGTTATGATTGTTTTATAAATAAGCATAAAGTTGAAATTGAAAAAGGAAATACAACTTGGAATACATATTGGTTATATAAGACAGAAAAGGAAAAAGAAGAAATGAGAAATTCTCTCATTAATTGTACGGGTTATGATATTTAAAATCATATTTATAGGTTATGAGGAGTGGAACTAATATGTTCTTTTTATCGCAGAAGCGTTTTTATAGATCAATTGTTGTTAGATCTGTTTCCGTGTTGTTTATTAATAATTTAGTTTTGACAATATTTGATTTGTGGGTGCTCAATACTGAAATTTAAAGAAAGCTCCGCTTTGACGAATATAAAATATTGAGAACATCTTGCTGTTTGGTGTAAAATAAAACATTGAATTCGTGCTCAGACGATTTGGAATGTCTATAAGTAGTAGCGGGAGCTTAAGTCATAAAGGGGAACATATGAAAATCAGGAATATTAATAAAACAGGTTTCTGTGTATTTATAATATATATTATTGGCTGTCTTGTATATGTTATGTGCGCAAGCAATATGTCAGTTCCAGTACATTTAAAAGTGGACGAAGAGCTTTATCTGGCAATGGCCAAGTCATTTCATTATCAACATAATTTTCAGAAAGCATTTTCTTATGTTAATTATAATTGTGTATTGTATTCTATCTTAATTTCTTTTGCATATTATTTTTTCAAGCCTGAGAATATAATGTTTATTGTTAGGACAATTGGTATTATAGTAATGTGCTCAACAGTATTTCCGGCATATCTATTGGCAGAGAAAATATTAAAAAATAAAAAATATGCTTTATTGCTGGCAATATTTGTCCTTTTCATTCCGGATATGATAGATAGTATGTATATTATGCAGGAAGTTTTATGCTTTCCAATAACTATTTGGTGTTTTTATTTTGCATATCGAGATATGGATTATAATGAAGAGTGCATTAATATATATAGTATTTTAACTATTGTGTTTTCAGTGCTTGCATTTTTTACAAAGACTAATATGATTATACTATTACCATCATACATAATATACTTAGCGTGGAAGATTAATAAGCATAAAATAAAAAAAATAGGTATTTTATCGGTTCTAGGATTTACTTTGATTGTATTGGGAATGATGGCTATAGAATTACTAAACGGAATGCATAGTGGAAGTAATCATTATGCAAAACAAATAATGGCGTTATTTCCTATTACATATAAAACTTTCATGGCTGCGATAAATGGAATAATATATTATGCAGTTTTCTTCTTGTTATGTACAGGGATCCTTCCAGTGTTTGCAGTTCTTAAAAATACCAACAAGTACAGAAAGACAGAACAAAAGTTTATTCTATATCTTTCACTTTGCTTGATTCTGCTAATACTTGAAATAGTAATAACAATTTTTTTGACTGAGGAAGCGGGGGCACTATATCCGCATAAATTTTTATTTAGATATTTATTTGCATTAGGAATTCCTTTTATAATATTGTTTTTTTCTAATGAAGAGAACGATGCATTTTGTAAAAAAAGTTATATATCTGTCTATTTGATAATTGGCGTATATATGATAATTTACTATTCTTTGCTAAAAAACAGTGGAACGACAGCAATTATGGATAGCCATATAAATGTTTTGATAGAAAATATAATTCGTATTTTAGGCGAGTATATGGGAATGATTATTGGAGGCCTATTTTTGATTTTTTCACTTTTTTGGATTGTATTATTACAAAAAGGGAAAGTGAGACAGAAATTTTGTATGATTTCGAGTGTTTCGGCGTTAATATTATTGTTATTTAATTTTTGGCAGCATCCATACTATAGTAATGTGATTGGTGAAGGCAAAATAAATAAAAATGATTTTATATTATTCGGAAATTATTTGGGTGAAGAGGAAAGAAAGATATATTATCTAAATGATGAACTGGATAATTATGCGTTATTCTATGGTTATATAGCGCAGGATTATCAGTGGATTAAGTTGGATGAAATAAATTTAGTTGAAAGGGAGGATGTTGTTGTTTCAAGAAGAGGGACAATAAATATTCCTGACGAATTTAAAAAGGTTGAATTGAATATTTCTAATATTGAAGTATGGGAAAGAAAATAATATTAATATTTGTCGGTCCATAGGTGAAATATAAGTGAAACATATGACTTTTCCGTATGAGTTTGTTATTGTTTTAAATAACAATTGTTGACCTATATTAAAATTAAAAAGAGTAGATAAAAAATATACATTGATGTGCATACTTAAACTATTAAATTGCAGTATTTATTATACTATTACAAAAGGAGCAAAAATGTTAGATAAACCCATCGATAATGTAAAGTTATATTTATTTATTTTATTGTTTTTATTAGGTGCATATACATTAATATTAGCTGCTGCATATACTAATTCACCAATTATATTAGGGATTTTAGCTGATATTATCCTCCTTTTTTTGCTGCTCTTTGTTAGCAATTTAAAAAAGGTACATTTAAGTGCTTTTGAAGTTATTGTATGTGTTAGTTTTATTTTTATTTGGATTATTTACTATATGTATTGCCTTAAAACGAGAAGTTTTATTTATTATTCTGATTATGGCAATTATTATAATAGGCAAATTGAATATGAAACTGCTTTTCAAACTGGTTTTTTTAATGGAATAAAATATATTCGGAATTCAATTATGAATGAGGATTATACTTGCTTTATTAATATATTTGTGGAACCCTTGTTTGGTTTACTAATCGTACAGGTAATGCTTTTGTTGCAAGTAGTGCAATTCTTATTATCCCTTTTTTATATTTTTCGATAACTGTTTGGCTGCATTTATTACTAAATAAATACAAAATTTTAAGACGGAAATCCTTCTTTATGCTAAGCTTTTCTTTTGCAACAGGTTTTCCGCTAATGCATAGATCATTGATTTGGGGACAGCCGGATTTTTTTGGATTAATATTTGTTTTTTTGATAATGATTACTTTACTGGGCTATGATTTTACAGAGATTAATTATAAGATTATGGCAAGTGTTCTGACTTTAACGGCTATGCTATTAATTACAAGAAGATGGTACATGTATTGGATAGTCAGTTTTTTCTGTTCTTATGCTACTATTATACTAACGAGGAAGATGATAAGCAGGCAATGGAAAGAAGCCAGAATAATATTTGCTCATCTTTTACTTTATGGTGTATTCTGTATCTCTGTTTTATTTTTATTTTTTTGGCCTATGTTTAGTAGAATTCTGGGATTTAATTATGCTAAAAATTATAGTGAGTATATGCAAGGGGGGTTTAAAGGCGAAATATTTAATCAAGCAGAATATATAGGTATTTTGACTATTATCATTTTACTTTTTGCAGTAGCTATGTCCATTATTAGAAGGCAATGCAGGGCTTTTTGCTTGTCAGCTTGTATGAGTGCTTTTATGAATATATTGTTAATTACCAGAGTTCAGAATATGGGCTATTGCCAGTCTTTAATCATGGTTCCGTGTTATATTCTGCTTGGTGTGGTTGCCTGTTATTTTATAGTTAGTCTAAATAAGAAAAGTGTATTTATAATGGGATATATTGTTTTGATTGTTTCTATTTATTTCAATTTATTGATGAACACGGGAAGGCAGGCAAGTAATAATAAATTAGTTGCAGATTCATATTTACAAGTGAGAAATCGGGTGGATGATATAGAGCAAATGAAAGATATTAATCGTTGGATTGAAGAGAATTGTGATACTGGAGATAATACTGTTTATATGATACCACATGGTTATCCGTATAATCCTGATATATTTAGAAATATCAATATGCCGGATACGACGATTAAAGAAATATTGCCCTATGGGCAGGCTGTTTTGGGGACGCAGCCCTTTCCTATAAGATTGCTCAGCGCTAAGTATATATTAACTTGTGAACCGTTTTGCAATTTTAGTATTGCGTATAAATATAATGAAGCGTTCTATAAGAACATAAATAACGATAATTATAAGCTGATAGAAACCTTTGATATGGGGAATGGATATACTTTTTTTGTTTATGAACGTATTGCCAAGGCGAACAGGCAAGAGGTGGAATATTATAGAGAGTATTTTTCTGAAGAAAATAAACAGTTTCCCAATTTTTATGATGAAGTATTTAATAAGTTTATTCAGGAAAATGATTTAGGGGAGTAATGTAATGATTTATAATTATCCCAAGGTATCTTTGATATTAACGACTTTTAATAGTATTTTTAATTTTAAGAAAACTTATTCGAGCATAATAATACAGGATTATCCAAATATAGAAATCATTATTGTAGATGGGAAATCAACGGATGGGACTGTTGAGGCAATTAGTAAATTTGCTGCAGATAATGATAATATCAAATGGATTTCTGAGGTAGATAAAGGTATATATGATGCTATGAATAAAGGGTTATATATGGCTACAGGAGAGTATATATTATTTTTTAACGATATTTTCACACAAAAGTCTTCCGTTGCTAAATTAGTATGGGCAGCCAATAGTAATGTAAATTGTATTGGGGCGCATAGTGATTTGGTTTATTGCAGTGAGGGTAAGATAAAACGATACTGGAGGATGGGAGAGGGAAAAATAGATAGTGGCTGGATGCCTGCACATCCAACACTGTTATTGAAAAAAGAAGTCTATAGTAAATATGGTGGATATAAAAGTGGATACAGATGTTCTGCAGACTATGAATTTATGGTTAGAATATTAAGAGATAAGAATAATATGCTGGCCTATGTTCCTGAGACATTGGTATCAATGTTTTATGGGGGTACAAGTAGCAGCGGAATAAGAGCGTATGGTATTTCATTTAAAGAATCGTACAAAGCGCTTAAAGAAAATAGTATAGCGCATCCACTTCTAGTGTGTATTAAAAGAGCTGTGAAAGTAATAAAACAGTTTGTTTTTTGGGGAAATTAGACAGAGTAGATGACTTGTGATAAAATAAGCTGAAAGTTAAAGAATAGAAAAATTGCAAGAGCTATTTAAAGCGTTAAAGGAGTGTGTGATGTCAGATCCAATAAATTGTAATGAAGAAAATAGTAAAGAGGAAAGAGGCAGTATACTATACTTGGTAGTCCCTTGTTACAATGAAGAAGAGGTTATTATAACCTCTGCCCAGAAAATGAAGGATAAAATGCAGGGTCTGATTAATAAAGGTATTATTTCTTCAAAAAGTAAGATAATGTTCGTAAATGATGGAAGTAAAGATAATACCTGGAAGATAATTCATGGCCTTTGTAAAGCTGACAGTATTTTTTCGGGGATCTGTTTTTCCAGAAATTATGGTCATCAGAGTGCCATTTTGGCAGGAATGTTGACTGCCCGGCAATATGCTGATATGGTGGTGACAATAGATGCTGATTTACAGCAGGACATTGAAGCGCTTGATGAATTTATTAAATGCTACAGAGACGGCTGTGAAATAGTGTATGGTGTGCGTAATGACAGGGATACAGACGGTTTTTTCAAGAAGATAACAGCAACCTTATTCTACAAATTAATGCATATTCTGGGATGTAATGTGCTAAGCAATCACGCGGATTACCGGTTGCTGTCAAAAAAAGCGTTAGATGCGTTGGCTGAGCATAAGGAAGTGAATCTGTTTCTGCGCGGACTTATTCCTACAATGGGGTTTCAATCTGATGTAGTTTATTTTGATGTTAAGGAGAGAGAGGCCGGGAAATCAAAATATACATTAAAAAAGATGTTTGCTTTGGCCGTAGATGGGATTACATCTATGAGTACAAGGCCAATTCAAATTATTACACTGATAGGTTTTTTTGTTAGTCTGTTTAGTGCAATTATGATAATATACTGTATATGGGACTGGTTTTCCGGCCATAACGTGCCTGGATATACTACAACTGTGGTGGTTTCGCTGTTAATGGGAGGCCTGACTATTTTTTCCCTTGGAATCGTTGGAGAATATGTGGGTAAAATATACCTGGAAGCGAAAGCCAGACCAAGATATATTGTGGAATCATTTATATGGAAAGACGGAGATGAAAAAAATGAGTAAAGTAGACATTCATGCGGATGATTATTGTTTGTCCCCTCATATGTCTGACGATATATTAGATTGTATCAGAGCCGGAAAACTTGACAGTATCAGTGTTGTCACCAATATGTCCTGTTATCAGAAGTATGCGCAGAAATTCCTTGATGAGAAGGATTCCTGGAAGCAGCTTCCGAAGTTGTCTGTCCATCTTAATTTTATGGAAGGGCATTGTTTGGCTCGGATGGAGGAGGTGCCGGACCTTGTAGATAAAAAAGGATATTTTAATATATCATGGGGTAACCTTTTTTTATGGAATTACTCTCCTAAAAAATATATGCGGATTAAGAAGCAGCTAAAAGCGGAAATTAAGGCGCAGACAGATAGATTTACAGATTTTTTTGGAACAAGCAATGCCATAAGATTTGACAGCCATCAGCACACGCATATGATACCCATATGTTATTGGGCTTTGCTTGAAGTAATAGTGGAACAGCACTATAGGACAGAATATATCCGTATTACGAAAGAGCCGATAATGCCTTTCCTGCAGGATATTTCTTTATGGAAAACGTATAGGTATATAAACTGGATTAAAAATCTGCTGTTGAACTTTTATGCTCCGGAAATGGAAAGGACAATAGAGAAAAATAAGCCGTCATGGCAAGACGCTAATGCTCCGATGTTTCTCTGGGGTGTGCTGATGAGCGGGAAAATGGATAAAAAGCGGGTGACAAAACTTTTGGGTTCCATGGAAAAGCATGCACAGAAGAGAGGCAGAAACTTGGAAATATTGTTTCATCCGGGCGCAGCAGAGGCAGATGAGATGGGGACAGAGTTTTGTAACCAGGAAGCCAATAAATTCTATCTCTCTGACGGACGTAAGATAGAATTTGAATGTGTTATGGAATTAAATATAAGATAACCGAGGGAATTTTATGAGTATTGAAAAACGGCGCAGAGTTACATTTGGAGCTGCAGTTTTACTTGCGTTTACAGCTATTTTAATTTTTAATATATTTACTCCATATATGACGGATGATTTATCATATAAAACGACGGTTCTTGAGGCCGACTCTTTTTTGGATCTTATTAAACAGGAATATGAACAATATATGACATGGACCGGTCGGAGTGTCGGCCACATGATATTAAGATTGTTTTTGGGGGGGAGTAAAGCTGTTTTTAACATCTTTAACAGCTTAATTTTTACATTGCTGACTCTTTTGATATATTGGAATATTGAGCATAAAAAGCGTTATGATGCAACACTTTTTATTTTAGTAAATCTCCTTTTATGGCTTTTTGGTGTCATGTTCAGTCAGACGGTTCTTTGGGAAACTGGGGCATGCAATTACCTTTGGGGAATTACAATTATCATGTTCCATGTTACGTTGTACCGATGGCTGATAAAGAAAGCAGAGCGGAAGTTAGCAATAAAGGCACTTTTATGGAGTACTGTTCTGTTTTTTACAGGTGTATTGGCCGGTTGGTGTAATGAGAATACTTCCGGGGGAGGTATTTTGCTTATTGTTATTTGTCTGGGAGCTTACCTGCTTGGAAAGAAGGGGCAGAAGCTGAAGCCCTGGATGTTGACGGGACTTCTTGGTCAGATTACAGGATTTGTTTTTCTTGTTGTAGCTCCGGGAAACCGTATACGGGCGCAATTTATGGAAGAGGAACATACTGGAATTTTTGCTATTGTGTCCAGATTTCAAAAAATAACTATTGAAATAGAAAAAAAATTTTTGTTGCTCATAATATTTGTAATTGTAACAGCTATTATAATCCGTCTGGGTAAGAAAAGCTGGAAACAGTTTATTAATGAGCACTTTATGTTTATTGTCTGGAATTTTATTTTTTTAGCGACCTGTTATGCGTTAATTCTGACAGCTGAGCCAATGCCAAGAGCATATTTCGGGGCTGGGGTCTTCTTGATAACAGCCGTTGTACAGGGATATACAGACATATCAGATAAAGATGTTTATTTCAGAACATTAAAAATTAGCTTTGTTGCCGTATTGTCTGTTATAATGTTTTTTACTTATATGGACAGCGGCGCCAATATGATAAGGATTTACAGAGAGTATCGTGAAAGAGAAGTTTATTTGGAAGAGAAGGCAGCCGCAGGAGAAAATGATGTGACAGTTCCGATGCTTCGGCCGGGATTTGAAACAAAATACAGTGATGGCTACCAATCTGATATTACGGATGATCCGGAATATTGGATTAATGTTGCTTACGAGCAGTTTTATGGAATAGAAAGGATATCAGCAGTACCAAGAGAAGAATGGACAGAATATTAACAAAAAGTGGTTCCGTATAGGAGATTTACAATATGTTAAAAGAGTTGGATTATCCCTTTGATGCAGAATATATCCTCAAGAAAGCTAAAAGTATCCGCAGGCAGTTGTTATCGGATGGAAACCTGAAGATCCATAAGAAAATTGCTGTATTTGGTGGAAGCACCACGCATGATATTATCAGGATTTTGGAATTGTTCTTGCTGAATCAAGGGATAGAACCGGAGTTTTATGAATCAGAGTATGGAAGATACTGGGAGGATGCGGTATTTGGTTCTGAAAGGATTGATGAGTTTCAACCGGATGTGATATATATTCATACCAGTAACAGAAATATTAAAGAGTGGCCGGCTTTGAGTGATAATGATGAAGTGGCTGCAGATAAGTTGGATATGCAGTATGCTCATTTTGAAAAGATGTGGGCGGCAATAGCTGATAAGTGGAACTGTCCAATAATACAGAATAATTTTGAACTACCGTTTTACCGTATTCTCGGAAATCAGGATGGGGTAAACAATTATGGAAAAACATCTTTTATTAACCGTTTAAATGAAAAGTTTGCCGAGTACGCAAGAAATAATGACAATTTTTATATTAATGACATCCATTACCAATCAGCAGCATATGGATTGGATGCGTGGTCAGCGCCATTTTACTGGCACATGTATAAATACTCCCTGTGTTTGCCGGCAGTTCCATGGCTTGCCCATAATATTGCCAATATAATCAAGTCAATATATGGAAAGAACAAAAAGTCGCTGGTGCTTGATTTGGATAATACATTATGGGGAGGAGAAGTGGGTGAGGATGGGCCGGAGAATCTGAGCTGGGGCCGGAAACATCCATGGGACAGGTTTACATGGAAATCCAGAGCTATATAAAAGAGTTAAAGACTCTTGGAGTAATGCTTAATGTAGATTCCAAAAATGATGAGGAAAATGCTCTGGCAGGTTTGCAGCATCCGGATGGAATTTTAAAACCTGAGGATTTCCTGGTGATAAAGGCTAATTGGGAGTCCAAGAGCAAAAATATCATGGAAATTGCAACCCAACTGAATATTCTTCCTGACAGTCTGGTTTTTGCAGACGATAATCCGGCGGAAAGGGAAATAGTCAGGGCGCAGGTAATTGGGGTAAGTGCTCCGGAGATAGGTGCTCCTGAAGACTACATTCGCAATCTGGATCATGGGGGGTATTTCGAGGTTACCAACATATCAAATGATGATTTGAAGCGAAATGATATGTATAAAGCTGATATGAGAAGACAGGAACAGCAGTCGACGTTTGCCGATTACAGAGACTATCTGCTTTCTCTGGGTATGAAAGCTGAAATCGCCCCCTTTTCTTCCCGTTATATGAGCAGGATAGCCCAATTGACAAATAAAAGTAATCAGTTTAATCTTACAACTAAAAGATTTACACAGGGAGAGATCGAGAAGATTTCTGCTGACGAAGATTATATTACGTTATACGGTCGGCTGGAGGATCGTTTTGGTGATAATGGTGTTGTTTCTGTTGTTATCGGGCGCATAGAAGATAAAATGCTTCATATTGAATTATGGCTGATGAGCTGCAGGGTATTGAAACGGGATATGGAATATGCTATGATGGATGCTCTGGTCAAGGTCTCTTTGCGATATGGTATAAATACCGTCTATGGTTATTATTATCCTACGGCTAAAAACAAAATGGTTCAGGATTTCTATTTGCTGCAGGGGTTTGAGAAAGTAAAGGAAGAAGAAATAGGAACCGTTTGGAAACTTGAACTTTCCGAACAATATGAGCATAAAAATCATGTGATTGAAATAATTAATACGGAGGTATTGAAATGAGCAGAGAAGAAGTGTTTGTAAAGCTGAATGAGGTATTTCGAGATGTGTTTGATGATGAGAGTATTGAGGTTAGCGAAGTTACTACATCAAATGATATAGAGGACTGGGATTCTCTGGAGCATATTAATTTGATTGCGGCAGTTGAGCAGGAGTTTGGAGTAAAGTTTAATATGGGACAGGTGGTTACGATGAAAAATGTAGGCGAAATGACTGATATAATTCTTTCTCAGCTCGCATAATCGGTTAAAACGGTAACTGGGGGACAGCAAAATATAACCTGAAGAAGAAAGGAACAGGAATTTGTCAATAACATCCTTTTATTTTCTGATATTTTATGTTTTTATTTTGTTCATATATTATATAGTTCCTAAACGAATACAGTGGGTGATTCTGCTTGCTGCCAGTTTGTTTTATTTTCTGACTTCCGGAAATGCCATATTAATTTTATATCCATTGGCGGCTGTAGTGATAAGTCATCTTGGTAGTCATTTTATAGTTAAGACAGAAAACAAGAGAGAAGAACTGAAGGGTAAAGGAAAGAATCCAGATGTCATAAAAAGATACATCCTTTGGGTTACAATCTCTGGAATTCTATTATTCCTTATTATAATTAAGTATATAAACTTTGCGGTGAATACTGTTAATGGAATAGGTTCCCTGTTTGGGAATAATACAGTTTTTTTCCACTCATTTAATTGGTTAGTGCCACTGGGAATATCTTATTATTCCCTTTCGTTGATCGGATATGTGGCAGACGTTTATTATGGTATTGCTGAACAGGAAAAAAATTTAGGTAAGCTAACTGTTTATGGGATGTATTTTCCAGTAATGATATCCGGACCGATCTTAAAGTATCGTGAAGATGGAGAACAGTTTTTTCAGCCGCATTTTTTAAATTATAGGCATGTTACCCGCGGAATGCAGAGAATGCTGTGGGGATTTTTTAAGAAACTTATAATTTCAGAGAGAATGGCGGTAATAGTCAATACTGTTTATGGAAATTATTTGGATTTTCCGGGCGGATATATATGGATTGGGACTATATGCTTTGCGTTTCAGTTGTATACAGATTTTTCAGGGTGCATGGATATTGTATTGGGAATGTCGGAGACATTTGGTATCAGGCTGCCAGAAAATTTTGAGCGTCCGTTCTTTTCTGAAAATATATCTGAGTACTGGCGCAGATGGCATATTACTTTGGGAATATGGATGAAGGAGTATGTTTTTTATCCTCTTCTTCGAACTTCACTTTTTGTGAAAATGGGGAAAAAACTTCGTAAACGTTTTGGGAAAAAATGGGGTAAACAGTTAACTACATTTACAGCAATGTTTTTCCTTTGGTTTACGGTAGGCATATGGCATGGAGGAAACTGGAAATATATTATAGGTTCCGGTCTGCTTCACTGGTTTTATATTGTTTGTGGTGAAATTACAGCTCCCTGGACCGGGAAGATAATGAATACGTTGCATATAAAAACGGAGTCTACCGGGTTAAGGATATTCCGTATCTTCCGAACTTTTTTTCTTGTTAATATAGGATTTGTTTTCTTTCGCGCTGCAGGTGTATTGGATGCTTTAAAAATGTTGAGGGCGGCAGCGGTGAGTAATGCAGGAGAGATAATGAGTGGAGGATTTCTGCATTTAGGGCTTGATTGGATTGAAATTGTAATATCTGCGGCGGCATTATTCCTGCTGCTTTTGATTTCAATAATGCAAGGAAAAGGATCTGTAAGAGATAGAATAGCGGGGAAAAAACTATTTCAAAGATGGGTTATCTGGTATGCTCTGTTGTTTATGGTAATATTATTAGGATACTATGGTCCTGGTTATTCGGCTGCAGAGTTTATTTATCAGGGATTTTAAGAGAAGGACTTTTAAATGATACAGGACAAGACGGAAAAAAGAATTGCTGTTTTTCTAATCGTTATTTTTATTATGGGATTGATTCCCATATTGCTTATTGCAAAGTATAATTACCCCTGTGCGGATGATTTTGGGTTCAGTGCATATAGCCGGATTGCATGGAAAGAGACGCATTCCCTGCTTCAGGTATTAAAAGGCGCTATGATTACGGTAAAAGAAAGATGGTTGGGGTGGCAGGGAACCTTTTCAAGCATTTTTGTAATGGCTTTGCAGCCAG
>ENA-OPVH01001081-OPVH01001081.1-human-gut-metagenome-genome-assembly--contig:-NODE-1081-length-14661-cov-1.248323_pt1 | contig 14661 bp, 10 predicted proteins | sample MGYA00241494_ERZ501980 | MGnify/ENA primary metagenome ERZ501980 (study PRJEB25962, sample SAMEA1964914) | human gut metagenome | biome: human gut; feature: human-associated habitat; material: faeces... | reverse complement strand
GTAACTTTGTTAGCATGGACTCCTGCCCGGCCGAGACCCGGGGCATCCTTTGGCGTGTGCCACGAGACGGCCAGGCAAGACCCATCATTACTATTTATAACGTAGCAAAGTCGAAAATCTTATGCTGAAATCAAAAACAAGTGGGCAAGGAGCCGGGTATTGGCGCCTGCACCAGCCCACTTCGGTCCGTGGCCAACTACTTGGCCACGGGGAAGAGCGAGACGGCAAAACCACCACCCGGGGCCATCTTCAGACGAAGACGGTCGCCCTGCTTCACCGTGCGACGGGTGATGGTGTAGGCCTTGGGGTTCTTCTCGTAGTCGGCATCCTTGGCGTCGGCATAGACCGTGCAGACGTATTTCTTGCCCTTGTCGAGGAAGTCGAGACGAAGGTCGGACTGGTGGCCGTCCTCGTTGCACTTGCCGCCAATGAACCAGCGGTCCGTGCCCTTGGCCTTGCGCGCCACGGTAATGTAGCGGGCGGGCTCGGCCTCAAGGTATCGGCTGTCGTCCCAGTCGGTCGCCACGTCGCGGATAAACTGGAAGGCGTCGTCATACTTCTCGCAGCCATCTGGAGCGGACTGTACATCGTCAGATAGAGGGCGAGCTGACCGCAGAGCGTGGTACGCACCCAACTCGGGTTGTCGCTCCAGGTGCTGAGTTGTGTCTCGAGGATGCCCGGGGTATAGTCCATCGGACCACCCTGCAGACGCGTGAAGGGCAGGATGACGGTATGAGAGGGAGCACTTCCGCCAAAAGCCTCATACTCGGTGCCACGGGCGCTCTCGTTGCCCACAAGGTTGGGCCAGGTGCGACACAGACCCGTGGGGCGCACGGCCTCGTGGCCGTTGACCATCACATGGTGCTTGGCAGCCTGCTCGACGACATACTGGTAGTGGTTGACCATCGACTGGCTGAAATGGAAGTCGCCACGGGGGATGATATCGCCCACATAGCCCGTCTTGACGGCATCATAGCCGTAGCGGTTCATCAGATTGAGGGCATCCTCGAGATGGCGCTCATAGTTGATCGTGCTCGAACTGGTCTCGTGGTGCATCATGAGCTTCACGCCCTTGGAGTGGGCGTACTCGTTGAGATACTGGATGTCGAAGTCGGGATAGGGCGTGACGAAGTCGAAGACGTCCCACTTCCAACGGTTGGCCCAGTCCTCCCAGCCGATGTTCCAGCCCTCGACGAGCACCTCCTGCAGGCCGTTCTTGGCCGCGAAGTCGATATAACGCTTCACGTTCTCCGTATTGGCCGCATGGCGTCCGTTGGGACGGACGTGCTTCCAGTCCACCTTGTAGATATCGACGCTGGGCAGGTCGTCGGTATAGTTCCACGAGCTCTTGCCGACGATCATCTCCCACCACACGCCACAATACTTCGTGGAGTGGATCCAGGACGTGTCCTCGATCTTGCAGGGTTCGTTGAGGTTGAGGATCAGGTTGGAGGAAAGCATGTCGCGGGCGTCGTCGCTGACCATGACCGTGCGCCAGGGCGTGTTGAAGGGCACCTGCACATAGGCCTTGTTGCCCGTGGCGTCGGGGGTGAGCCACGACTCGAAGACCATGTGCTTGTCGTCGAGGTTGAGGTGCATGGCAGGATAGTTGACCAGGGCGGCCTCGTGGATGTTGATATACAGGCCGTCCTGCGACTTCATCTGCAGGGAGGTCTGTACGCCCGTCTCGGAGAAGTTGGCCACGGAAGAGTTGGACCAGTTGACGGCATCATGGAAACGGGCGCGGATCTCGGAGAGGCGGCTCTCCTGGGTCTCCTGCTCCTGGGTGTCGTAGTCGCCAGGCAGCCACCAGGCGGTATGGTCGCCAGTCATGGCAAACTGCGTGTGCTCTTCCTTGACGATGAAATAGACGAGACTGTCCTGCTGGGGAAACTCATAGCGGAGGCCCATACCGTCGTCATAGACGCGGAAGCGGATGTTCATCTGGCGTCCTGTGTGGTCCTGGGAGAGACTGACGAGGAGTTCGTTGTAGTGGTTGCGGATAGTGGCCGTCTCGCCCCAGACGGGCTTCCAGGTCTCGTCGAAGGAGGAGACCTCCGAGTGGGACTCGGTGAAACCGTCCATGAGGCTCGTCTCGGCGAAGCCCTTGGTGGCGTGCTTGTCCTTGGCGAGCTCCAGTCCGAGGTGGGAGGGCTTGACGACGGGACGTCCCTTGTAGGTCATCTCGTAGGTCGGCCTGCCTCCATCGGTCAGCGAGAAGGAAACGCTGATGGCCCCATTGGGCGAGGAGACCGTCTGTGCGGCTACCGAAAGGGGCAGCAGCAGGGCGGAAAATAGGAGTGTTGTCTTCATTCTTATTATTCTGATACAGTATTTTTTACCTTAAAAAAGTATTTTCTTTAGTTCAGTTTTTACCTTAAATTCTCAAGGGACCATGAAAATTCCCAATGGCTTTGAACATTTCCCAAGAGCCTTGAAGGCTCTCAATGGCCTTGCGCTCAGTATTTTACCCTAAAAAAAACTCAGCCTGGGCTTCATGAGGTCGGGAGGTCATGAGGTCGGGATGTCGGCCTGGTCGATCCATATAGGCACGCCCAGGCCGGCATCCTTGGGACAGCAAGCCCTACAAGGCGTCGCGGCCCGACTCAGCGACCATCTCCCGCATGTTGGCATTAAAGTCCTGGTTGTGCATCAGGTCCTCGATAGCGACGTGCATGCGGTAGCGCCAGTAGTGGTGGGGATTGGACGGGATGTTGATGCGCTCGGCATCGGCATCAGCCAGACGCAACTTCTCATCTACGGCCATCCAGTCCTGGATACTCAGGACGCAAAGCATGGAGGGGGAGGTCAACTGGCTGCCGACCACGTCGCGTGCCAACCATCCGGGGAGGGGATGGGGAGCGCCACCTGGGCGATGGAGCATGGTCTGGTAATAGTGCTGGGTGCGGTCCCAGTCCTCGTCCCACCATTGACGAAGCGTGGGCATGTCGTGGGAGGAGAAGGTGCAAACGGAGCGATGGGGGAAACGATCGGTATGGCCAAACTCGTCGGCCGGGTCCTTCGGCATGCTCTGCACTTCGAGCGAGAGGATGCGCAGGGCGTCGAGCACCCAAGGCACACAGGAGGGCACCATGCCCAGGTCTTCGGCACAGACCAGCATCCGCGTGGCCTCCACGAGGCGGGACAACTTGCGCATGGCCTCGCCATACCAGTACTGGTTGTTGCGACGGTAGAAATAGTCGTCGTAGAGGCGGTTGAAGAGGGCCTTGTCGCTATCGTACAAGCTCTCATAGACGAAGTCGAGCTGCACACAAATGCGCGGATGGAAGCGGTTGGGGTCGCGATGGTCGCGGACGAAGAGCACGTCGCTGATCAGGGCATAGAGGCCGTCGCGCAGGTTTTCTGCGTCCTGCACGGTCGTCTCCTTGCCAAAGAAGTCGCGACGCTGGCCGTCGTCGGCAACAAGGGCGGCAAAGAAGGCCTCCACCTTACGTTGGGTGTCGAAGGCTTCCTTCATCCGATAATAGTAGTCGGTCTTGCGCTCCAGGAAGTGGTCGCGGACGAAGGCGGCCTTCTCATGGAACACCCGGTCGAGGACCCAGTCGGTGATGAAGGGCGTGGTGAAGAGTTCCTCCTGCCAATGGAGGCCATAGCCCTCTATCTCCTCGCGCGTCAGGGCCAGGGCGGGCTGAAACTGTCCGAGCAGACCGTGGACGGAGTGGATGGGAATCTCCCAGATACGGAAGAAACCGAGCACGTGGTCGATACGGTAGGCGTCGAAGAAACTGGCCATGCTCTGGAAGCGACGCACCCACCATTGGCATCCGTCGCGGAGCATCTCCTCCCAGTTGTAGGTGGGGAGTCCCCAGTTTTGCCCGTTGACGGAGAAGTCGTCGGGGGGCGCACCAGCCTGGCCGTTGAGGTTAAAGTAGCGGGGCTCCATCCATACGTCACAACCATAGCGGCTGACGCCAATGGGGATATCGCCCTTGAGGATCACGTTCTTCTGGCGCGCATAGGCGTGGGCCTCCGACATCTGGGAGAAGAGGAGGTACTGGACGTAGTAGAAGAACGCCACCTCGCCATAGGCTTTCGTGCCGGGCGTGGAGAGCGACTTGCGGTCGTGCTCGTCCCATTGGTGATGGGCGGGCCAGGTAGAGAAGTCGGCAGATCCGTAGCGGTCACGGAGGCTGCAATACTGGGCGTAGGGCACGAGCCAGCGCTCGTTCTCCTGGAAGAACAGCCGATAGGCCTTGGTTGCCATCACGCGCTCCCCGTCCTGGGCGAACAACAGGCGGAGGTAGCCCGTCTTGGCCTCCTGTACGCGCTCATAGTCGATCTGCGGCAGGTCGTTGAGTTCGCTTCGCAACTGCTCGTAGGCGATGCGCGCTTCTTGTCGGCCAACGGGGGCAGGGCGGACAGGTCCACGTACTGTGGATGGATGGCGAAGATGGAGATGCAGCTATAAGGATAGGAGTCGGTCCAGGTGTGGGTCTGGGTAGTATCGTTGATGGGGAGCACCTGCAAGACGCGCTGGCGGGTGAGGGCCACCCAGTCGATCATCTTCTTCAGGTCGCCAAAATCGCCCACGCCAAAACTGCTCTTGCTGCGCAGGGAGAAGACGGGGACGAGCGTGCCGGCCACGCGAAGCGGAGCAAGGGGAAGGAAGACTTCCGTGAGGTCATAGACCACCACCTCGCCATCGCTCATCAAGGGCAACGTGACGGTACGGTTGTCGCCCGACTCCCAGAGGCTCTTGCTGAAGTCGTTGCCTTCCACGGCAACAAACTTCAGTTCCATCTGGCTGCCATAGAGGCGTGACACGTCGATATCGGCCATCCACTCGCCCACGGCATGCTCGGTCATGGGGACGGCACGTTCCATCTTCCATTGGCCCAGGGCGGGCTGCTGGCCGACGACATAAAGCCGTTGGCCTTTGCGGAGCTGGGGAGCACGCACCCTGATGCGGACGGTCCGCACAAAGCGGGTCACAGGCGGCACCGACAGGCGGGCCTCCATGAGGCAGTCGCTCACGGCAGAGGAATAGAGGAACGAATCCTCGGGAAGGTCGCTCCAATGGTCATAGACTCGGTAGCTGGTGCCACCTGCCGTCAGTTCCAGACGATGGGGTACCACCAACCACTCCTGGCGCTCGGTCGTGCCGCCACGTTCCACACTATAATAATAGGAGAGAACGGTACCCAAAGGCCAGTCTTTCTGGATGTCACAATGCCACGTTTGGCCATCATCTGTGTGCATCCGATATTCTACGGCAGTCTTCAGGCCACCGCTTCCAGCCTCCGAAAGATGGAGCATCAGCTCCTGCCCGTACTCAGTCCGGTATTCTACGCTGAATCGTATATTCATTACTTGGGTCAGTTATTTTCGATTCAAAATTACGCTTTTTCTTTTTTAGGGACGTTTCAGAGGCGGGATGAAATCGCCTCGTTTTTGCGCAACGGGTTGCATAAATTTAAGGATTAAAGAAAATGCGCGAGAAAAACTTTCCGTTGGCTTCGGAACGCATTCCTCGCGCACTTTTAGCTCAAGCGATAGTTGTCAATCTTAGATTGCCAGCACTTACATTGGCTGCTTTAGCGTTGCCAGCTTTTGCATAACCTGCTTTAGCATAACCTGCTATCTATAGCAAAGCCTCATCAGATCTTTTCTATTTCCTCGCTGCTCAAGCCCGTGGCCTCGGCTATGGCCTGCACGTTCATCCCGCTTTCGCGCAACAGACGTGCCGTGGCGCGAAGTTTGTCCTTTTGCTCTTGCAGCTTATCATTCTGCTCCTGCAGCCTATCGCTTTGCTCCAGCAGTTGTCGGTTTGCCTTCTCCAGCTGGCTACCCTGAGCCACCAACTGATGGCCCATCGTCTTGAGCTCCTCCTGCTGCTTCATGATGGTCGTGTCATACTCCTCGACGACCGAGAGAAACTCGTCCTCCACCTCCATGTCGCGCCTCAATTTCTCGTCGGTAGAGGCGGAGGTAAGGCGATGGAGGATGTGGCGCATGTCGCTATCGTCGGCATAGAGCGTCTCGTCCAGACGGATCATGCGGGGATTGCCTTTTTCCTTCTGCGTCTGGTCGAAGACACTCAGCACACGGTCCAGCCGGTTGTTGATGCGGCCATGGAGGCGGGGAATCTGCACAATGATGCTGTCGTGGGTCAGGCTCTCCACAAACGGATCGGGCATGCCCTCCGTCACCTCATGGCCTTCGTAGTTGTAGGCCTTGTGCTTCACATAGAGGACAGGCTCCGTGATATTGCCCACCAGATGGCCCAAGAGATAGACCGCCACCATAGGAATGGCATAGCGAGAGGGAGCAAGGTCCTCCTTGAGCATATTTTCTTGGTTGCTGTATTGCGCGCCAAGATACTGACGGAAGCGGAGCGTCTCCGTGGGAAGCCACGTCTTCTGCAACTCGATCAGGACGAGGTGGACACGACCATCGGCCTCGCGCACCTTCGCGCCAAAGTCGATGCGAAACATGGAGATGTCCCTGCGACCGACATTGGCATACTCGTTGCGACGCATCTCCACGCTGACCACCTCCTTCTTGAGCAAGGCAGAGAGAAGGGTACGCGCCACGCGCTCGTCCTCCATCAGATACTTGAAGACGGAGTCGTAAATCGGATTGGCTATGTGAATCATCTTTTCTCCTTTCCTTATTTATTGAATTGATAAGACATAGGCGCCATTGTTTTTAATAAGCCAAAAGCTTATGGCCAAAAGCGCAAGCAACACGACTTATAGCCCAAGGCACAAACACCACGGCTTGGCCCAAGAAGCAGGGGTGGGAAGTAGGGGGAAACTCCCTCCCCTACTTGTTGTTGACCTCGACGATCTTCGTCTTCGGCAGACGGGCGTTGCGACGATTGACTACCGTCACGACACTCTGCGCCAGACTAAGGAAGGACTGGGCCACAATCGACTCGGTATTGACCGCGGCAGGCACTCCCTCGTCGCCACTCTCACAGATACCCTGCACGATAGGGATCTGGGCCAGCAAAGGCAGTTCCATCTCCTTGGCCAAATTCTTGCAGCCGTCCTTGCCAAAGAGGAAGTACTTGTTCTCGGGCAACTCCTTCGGCGTAAACCATGCCATGTTCTCCACCAGACCAAGGATGGGGACGTTCACCTTGTCGTTGAGGTACATGTCAATACCCTTGCGTGCGTCGGCAAGAGCCACCTTCTGCGGGGTCGAGACGATGATGGCGCCCGTGATGGCAAGCGACTGAAGGAGGGTGAGATGGATGTCGGAGGTGCCCGGTGGCGTATCGAGCACGAAATAGTCGAGCTCACCCCAGTCGGCATCAGCAATGAGCTGCTTCAAGGCATTGGAGGCCATGCCACCACGCCAGAGCGTAGCCGTCTCGGGATTGACGAAGAAACCGATGGAGAGCAATTTGACTCCATATTTCTCCAGGGGCTCGATGAGCTGGCGACCGTCCTTCTCCACACTATAGATAGGAGCGCCCTCCACGCCAAACATCTTGGGCAGGCTGGGGCCAAAGATATCAGTATCGAGGATACCCACCTTGTAGCCCAACTTGGCCAGGGAGATGGCGAGGTTGACAGAGACCGTGCTCTTGCCGACGCCACCCTTGCCCGAGCTGACGGCAATGACATTCTTCACCTGGGGCAGCATCTTGCCCGGCTCGGGACGCTTGGCGGAGCGAAACTCCGTATGGATCGTCACCTCCACCTCCTCGCCAATGGAGTAGTGGATCTGAGCCTCGGCAGCCTTGATGGTCGATTGCATGAACGGGTCGGTATCGCGGGGGAATATCAACGTGAAGCTCACTTTGTTGCCATCGATGCGAATGCTGTCGGCCAGCATTTCGCTCTCGACGAGATTTTTCTTCGTGCCCGGGTAGATCACTTTCTCCAGGGCATCGGTAATCAATTGGGGATACAGTTGCATATTGTCGTTATTTTTGGGCAAAGGTACGAAGAATTTTCCGCATTCTCACAAAGCAACCGCTTAAAAAGGCTGATCACCCCTCGGCAAGGCGGCAGTTCGCCCATCCTCCGTTTGGCCGTTTGGGTGGAATTGGCTACCTTTGCACTTCCAAACCAACTAAGGAATCAAAGGATGACAGACGAGCAATACCTGCGCAAGCTCATCGAAGAAGGCGAGCACGACCAGCAGGACTTCAAATACAAGATACAGGAGGCGGCCAAGTTGGCGCGATCGGTCTCGGCCTTCGCCAACACCCGTGGCGGACGCCTGCTCATTGGCGTACGCGACGACGGCCATATTAGTGGCGTGAAGAGCGAGGAGGAGATCTTCATGATGCACGCAGCCGCATTCAAGTATTGCACGCCCGAGAGTGCCATCCGCTTCGACACGTTGCATGTCGAGGGCCGATCGGTCGTCATCGCCACCATCCCCCCGGCCCAGCGCAAGCCCATCAAAGCTATCGACGAGGAGGGCACCCCTCACGCCTACGTCCGCATCAAGGATGAGAACATTGCCGCCTCTCCCGTCCACCTGGAGATGTGGCAGCAGGAGCAACGGGCCTCCAACCAGATGGAGTATGGCGAGACAGCCCAGCAGATGATGCGCGCCCTGGCCGAACACCCTGGCGAGACGCTCAACCGCCTGATGCGCCTCTCGCAGGTCAACCGACGCGCCAGCATCACCCTGCTGGCCCGCTTCGTGCGCTATGGACTGGCGGAGATGCGCCTCGAAGACCATCAGTTCCATTTCTACCCTGTCGAATAGGATTCCATAGGAAGGGAGGAAAGGACTTGGCGGGAATCTATTGTCCGTTTTTTCCTCATCTCTCTCCTATTTTTATATTTTAAAGGAAATGTAATCTATTTTTATATCCTCTTTTGGGTGAAAAAACTTACTTTTGCAACTGTTATAACGACAGGTCATTATAGTTCTATGAAGAAATTTCTTATCACGGCATGCTGCTTTTTCGGTATGGTTGGCTCGTATGCACAAGGCGTTCTCTCGCTGGAAAGGTGCCGCGAACTGGCTTTGCAGAACAATCGGCAACTGAAAGTGTCGAGCCTTGCCATCGAAGTGGCCGAAGAAGCCCACAACGTGGCCAAGACCAAATACCTGCCCCGCGTGGATGGACTGGCGGGCTATACGCATTTCAGCAAGGAGGTGTCCCTCCTCAATAGCGAGCAGAAGTCGAGCCTCAGCAATTTGGGCAACAACTCGATCGGGCAACTCAGCAACAACCTGTCGGCCAACATCTCCGAGTGGGCCCAGCAGGGCATCATCAGCCCGGAAGTGGCCCAGCGACTTGGCAACATGCTCTCGGGAGCCGGCACGCCCGCCACGGAGGCCTTGAACAATATCGGGCAGGCCATTCGCGACGCATTCCGAACCAATAACAAGAACATGTACACGGGAGCCATCATGGTGACGCAGCCCGTCTATATGGGCGGAGCCATCAAGACGGCCAACGATCTGGCTGCCAAGGGGGAAGAACTGGCACACAACAATTTGGAGAACAAGCGCCAGACCGTGCTCTACGCCGTCGACAACGCCTACTGGATGGCCGTTTCGCTCAAGAACAAGGAGCGGCTGGCAGAACAGTACAAGTCGCTGGTGGAGCAGCTCCAGCAGGACGTGCAGAAGATGATCCAAGAGGGAGTGGCCACACGATCCGACGGACTGAAGGTCGATGTGGCGGTCAACACGGCAGACCTCGAGCTGACACGCGCACGGGATGGTGTGGCCCTGGTGAAGATGGCACTCTGCGAACTCTGTGGTCTCCCGCTCAATGGCGAGCTCCGTCTGGCCGACGAAGGCGTCTCCCAGGCCATGCCCGACCGCATGAGCATGGGGGCCTATGCCACAGACACTACCTTCAGCGCACGCCCCGAGGTGAGGATGCTGACCAACCTGGTCGATATGACCGAACTCAACACGCGCCTCATCCAGTCGCTCTACAAGCCCCACAACGCCCTCACGGGTGGCTACCTCGTCTCCAATCCGAATGTCTTCAACGGCTTTGAGCAGAAGTTTGCGGGCGTATGGAATATCGGTATCGTCATGCAGGTGCCCATCTGGAACTGGGGAGAGAGCAAGTATCGCACCCGTTCGGCCAAGACCATGACGACCATCGCCAACCTGGAGTTGAGCGACCTGCGCAGCAAGATCAACCTCCAGGTGGAGCAAAGTCGCTTCCAACTGAAGGAGGCAACGCTCAAACTGGAGAAGTCGCGCAAGAACCTCGCAGCCGCGGAGGAGAACCTGCGATGTGCCAATCTGGGATTCAAGGAGGGGGTGATGACCGTCACGGACGTGCAACGCGCACAGACGGCATGGCTTATGGCACAGACACAGCATCTGGACGCGGAGATCGACGTGCGACTGGCACAGACCTCGCTCCACAAGGCGATGGGAACAATCGGCAAATAATCATTTTAACAGCTCATATATACTATCATGTCAGCAAAATCACAGCATAACAACATCCTGCTCGCCATCCTGGGCTTCACGACCGTCGTCATCATCGTGGGCCTCGTGGGCTACTTCCTTTTCAAAGAAGACCCCGAGGTCATCCAGGGATCGATAGAGGTCAGCGAATACCGCGTGGCCTGCAAGTTGCCGGGCCGCATCGTCGATCTGAAAGTGAAGGAGGGCGACCATGTCAAGAAGGGCGACACACTCGCCATCCTCGAGATACCCGAGATCGACGCCCAGGAGAAGGTAGCGCAGGCCACGGCCAATGCCACGACGGCCCTGAGCGACCTCACCTCCGCGCCCACCCGTAGCCAGACCGTGGAGAGCGCCTACCAGATCTACCAACAGGCCGTGGCGGCCAAGGAGGTGGCCGAGAAGACCTATGGCCGTCTGAACAGGCTCTACAACGAGGGCGTGGTATCGGCCCAGAAGCGCGACGAGGCGCAGGCGGCCTTGCAGGTGGCCGAGGCTCAATGTGTCGCCACCAAGGCACAATGGGAACTGGCCAAGGAGGGCGCGCGCGACGAGTCGAAACGGGCGGCACGCCAACAGGCGCAGGCTGCCAAGGAGGCTGTGAAGGTCGTGAAGTCCGTGCTGCGCGAGACGGTACAGATAGCCACCCACGATGGCGAGGTATCGACCATCTATCCGAAGGTAGGCGAGCTGGTCGGCCTGGGCAGTCCCATCATGAGCGTCGAGATGATGGACGACATGTGGGGCACCTTCAACGTGCGCGAGGACCAGCTGAAAGGTCTTAAGGTCGGCGACACATTCTCTGCCTACGTCCCTGCCTTCGACAAGCAGATCAAGATGCGGGTCTATGCCATCAAGGACCAGGGGTCCTATGCCGTATGGAAGGCCACCAAGACCACGGGACAGTATGACTTGAAGACCTTCGAGGTGAAGGCGCGCCCCGAGACGAAGATCGACGGTCTGCGTCCGGGCATGTCCATCATCCTCAAGCGATAGCCTTCCCATAGGCATCCCGAAGGCATCCGGCATAGGACTCTTCCTCGACACAGGATCCTTCCCCGACACATAACAGAATATAGAAGCATAACGACCATTACTCCATATCGCAAGCAAGCATGAAACCGGGCGAGATACTGATGCGGACGCTGCGCGTAGCGGCACGGGAATGCGGACAGATAGCCCGCAATCCGATCTACCTGTTCTGCATGGTGATGTTCCCTATCGTGGTGACGTTTTTTTTCACCTCCATCCTCGACGAGGGGCAGCCTGCAAAGTTGCCCGTGGGCGTGGTGGACCAAGACCGGTCGGAGGTGACAAGGGCCATGGTGCGCCGCCTCAACAGTTTCCAGACGACCCAGGTCAAGGACTACTACCCCAGCGTAGCGGACGCGCGCAAGGCCATCCAACGGGGCGAGATCTATGGTTTCATCCTCTTTCCCGACGGCATGACAGCCGACCTGCTGGCCTCCAAGCAGCCGCACATCTCGTTCTATTATAGTGCGGCCATAATGCTCCCGGGCAACCTGGTCTTTCGCGACCTCAAGACGATCACGGCCCTCGGGGCTGCCTCGGTAGGCCAGGCGAAACTCCAGATGCTGGGCAAGTCGGGCGAGGAGATCATGAGTTTTCTGCAGCCCATCACCATCGACCTCCACATGACCGGCAATCCGTGGTCCAACTACAACATCTACCTCTCCAGCATCATGGTGCCGGGCATCTTTGGCATCTTCATATTCCTCATTACCGTCTATTCCATCGGTACGGAATTGAAGTTCGGGCGGGGGCGTGACTGGATGCGCCTCTCGGGTTATAATATCGTCGTGGCCCTGGCGGGAAAGTTTCTCCCACAGTTTCTGATCTTCACCACGGTCTTCCTCGGCTATATGATCTATATCTTCGGCCATCTCGACTTTCCCCACCCTGGCGGCCTGTCCTCCATCCTGCTGCTCACGCTCCTGATGGTGTTGGCGAGCGAAGGCTTCGGCCTCTTCCTCTTCGGACTAATGCCCTCCCTGCGCATGTCGATGAGTATCAGTTCGCTCTGGGGCGTGCTCGGGGTGAGCGTCTGCGGCGCCACCTTCCCCGTCGCCGCCATGGACCCCATCATACAGGGCCTCTCCTACCTCTTCCCGCTTCGCCACTACTGGATGATCTACCAGCTCAACATCTTCAAGGACTTCCCGCTCGCCGACGGCTACGTCCACATAGCGGCCCTGGTGCTGTTCGCCCTGCTCCCGTTGCTGACGATGTACCGCACGAAGAAGGCCATGCTCGAATACGTTTACATACCCTAAAGGCATGAAAAGAATCAAAGGAATCCTCCATGCGATGTCCGAATCCATCCATGACACCTGCTATATCTGGTGGCTGGAGATGAAGAACACCTTCAAGGACGAAGGCGTCCTCATCTTCTTCATCCTCGTCCCCTTGGGCTATCCGATCCTCTACTCGTGGATCTACAACAACGAAAGGGTCCACGATGTGCCCGTAGCCGTCGTGGACAACTCCCACTCGCAGCTCTCCCGCGAACTGCTCCGACGGGTCGATGCCTCACCCGACGTACGCGTGGCCTACTACTGCAACAACCTGCAGGAAGCACATGACCTCATTGGCAAGGAGGCTGCCAATGGCGTGCTCTACATCCCCTCCGACTTCGAACAAAAGATAGGGCGTGGCGAACAGTCACACCTGAGTGTCTATTGCGACATGAGCATGATGCTGACCTACAAGGCCATCTATCAAACTGCCCAGACCGTGGCGACAGAGATCAATAGCGAGATACAGAAGCCCAAGTCGATGAGCACCACGGAACGTGACGAGGAGATCAATACCGAGCCCTTGGTCTGCGATGCGGTACAGATCTTCAACCCCACAGGGGGCTATGGCAACTTCCTATTGCCGGGCGTGCTCGTCCTGATCCTCCAGCAGACACTACTGCTGGGCATCGGGCTCTCTGCCGGTACGGCACGAGAGAACAACCGCTACCGCGACCTCGTGCCCGTCAGCCGCCACTACAACGGCATCTTCCGTATCGTCTGTGGCAAGTCGATGTGCTACTTCATGATCTACATGGTGCTCGCCTGCTACGTCCTGCTGGGCGTGCCCAGGATGTTCCACCTCACGCAGTTGCTCCATTTCTCCGACTACCTGGCGTTCATCGTCCCCTTCCTGCTCGCCACGATCTTCTTTGGCATGACCATCTCGTGTGTGGTCCGCTACAGGGAGAACATCATGCTACTGGTGGTCTTCACCTCCGTTCCCTTCCTCTTCCTCAGTGGCGTCAGCTGGCCCAAGGAGGGCATTCCTGGCGCATGGCAGACGATCGGCTGGCTCATCCCCTCCACCTTCGGCATACGCGGCTTCGTCCGCATGAACGCGATGGGGGCAACCATCCAGGACATCCAGGTGGAGTATAACGCCCTGTGGGCACAAGTGGTCTTCTATATGCTCACCACCTGCCTGGTCTATAACTACCAGATCCGGAGCGCATACCGCCATGCCACCAACCAGATCTCTGCCACCCAAGAGATGATCCGCATGCGCCTCAACCGCCCAAAGGCCACGGCAGAAGAAAATGTAGAGGAAAATATCGAAGAGAAGATGGAGGAAAATATCGAAGAAAAAGTGGAGGTTGAAGCCGAGAGCAAAAGCGAGGACAAAGCGGTAGAAAAGGCCGAGGATAAGACCGATGGCAAAGCCGAAGAATAGTCATAAAGGGAAAACATATAATAGAAAGGTACGCGCAAGGATGGCGTTGTAATATGTATTGGACGTTTTGGTTGTTTTCCCAATTCAGCCGGTCCTATTGAAAACAACACCAACAAACCACCATTTCATTTCGGACGAACCATAAAAAAAGACACATCCCCCTCTCTTTACAGATATCAAAGAGAAGGGGATGTGCTATTCGTGAAACTTGCAGGGCTATCAAAAGCGGTCTTTTGCCAGCAGGCCCGCAAGGAAGATTCTATTAGAGATTAGATCATGGTGAGATCAGAGACGTATCAGTTGGCCTGATACTTCAGCAGGTCGCCCGGGCTTACGCGGGTGTAGGGACCGATGCCGTTGAGCTTACAGAGCAGCTCAACGCTCGTTCCGCAAGCCGTGGCAATCGACTGAAGCGTCTCGCCACGCTGTACCTTGTGATACTGGATCTCTCCCGTAGCGGCAGGACGGGCCTGACGCGTCTCCCTGGAGGAGGTCTCATGGGCAGGCTGGCGCTCTGCCTCTACCCCACGGCGGCTGTTGTAGCTGGCGCCCTTGCCATCTCCCTGGATGTTCTCGCGG
>ENA-OPVH01001069-OPVH01001069.1-human-gut-metagenome-genome-assembly--contig:-NODE-1069-length-14826-cov-3.338975_pt1 | contig 14826 bp, 10 predicted proteins | sample MGYA00241494_ERZ501980 | MGnify/ENA primary metagenome ERZ501980 (study PRJEB25962, sample SAMEA1964914) | human gut metagenome | biome: human gut; feature: human-associated habitat; material: faeces... | reverse complement strand
CGGAGATGCGGATGTCGCCGACGATTCGGCGCCTTCCGGCGGTTCCGGGCTTTCCGCGGCGGACACGGACGCGAACTATCAGGGCCTGCTGGATTCTGGCGCAGGCATCATGGGCACGGTATTGGTGCCCAAAATCGGCGTGGAACTGCCGATTCGGCATGGTACGTCCGAACCGGTACTCGCCGTCGGTGCCGGGCATCTGTACGGCACCAGCCTGCCGGTCGGCGGCACTGACTCGCATACGGTGGTCACTGGGCATCGCGGCCTGGTCAAATCGTTGATGTTCACACGGCTCGACGAACTGCACGACGGCGATTTCATGTACATCAAAGTGATGGACGAGACGCTGGGATACGAAGTGGACCGAATCAGCGTGATCGAACCGGACGACGTCTCACGGTTGAAAATCGTGCCCGGCGAAGACCGGCTGACGTTGATGACCTGCACGCCATACGGCATCAACACGCATCGGCTGCTAGTCTCCGGGCATCGCGTCGCAATACCGCTGCCCGCGCCAGATCCGGCCGACGTGCGCGACGAACGTGCGACCGAACTGGGCGCGCTCGCCATGACCATCGTTTGCACGATGGGCGGCATGCTGTTGTGCTGCATGGTCGTGCGGTCGATGCGGCCCCGACACCGAATCATGCGGCACGCTTCCGCCTGGCCGCGTAAAGGATAAGGGGGAAGGCCGCGATTTTCGCGGGTCCGCACGTTCCCCGAACCCATCAATGGAGGGGACGGGTTTCAAAACGTTCATCCATAAGGTTCAAGGCATGGAGGCGCATAGGCAATTCGCCGCAGCGCCATGAGAGATGGACATGTCATGAAGTGGATGAAGGACCCGCTTGCCGGCTTCATAAGCCGGTGTGGCGCGCGGATGGGAAAATTCACCGCATTGCTTGTCACGATTGCGATGCTGGCCGGCACCACGGGAGCCGGCGCGACCGCGTTCGCCGACGAAACGGTGACGGATGGCGGCAACGTGGCCGCCGAATCCGCAGCGAGCCAGCCGGAATCGACGCAACAATCCGATGCTGAAAACGCAGTCGGATCGGACGTTGCCGACATTGCCGGGCAAGATGTTGCCGGACAGTCCGCAACGGACGATGACGACGCACAATGCCTTACGGACGACGGTGAATCGCATCAGCCATCGAACGAACAAGCGCAATCGCAACTGCAGTCGCAATCGCAACCGGAACAACCGTCGGAGACGATGCCGGAACAGCGGCAGCCGTGCGATAAGACGGAACAGCCGAATGAGCAGAAGGAGCAGGAACGGCAGGCGGTTAGGCAGCCGACGGCTGAGAACGCTGACGTACCTGCAAATGGTGCTGCACCGACTCAAGACGGCGATCGAAACGACCATGCCGGCGAAAATCGCACGGATGCTGTGGCGAATGGCGATGCGGGCGCGACAGCCGATGACGGCAAAACCGGCGATGCGGACGATGCTGACAACGATGGCAACACTGCTGAAGATGCCGACGATGCCGAACACATCATGCGCGATCGCTTCACCTTCAATCGCAAAACCGTGATGCGCGCCGCGCGTAACGTCGCCGTGCCGCAACCGGACCACACGAAAAGCATCACATACAACAACGGCGGCAAATACACGCTGAACCTCAACGTGGTGGGCAAGGATACCCGCGAAAGCCATGAGACCACGGAGAAAATCGAAGTGGTGCTCGTACTGGACACGTCCGGATCGATGAACTACTGCATGGACGGAAGCCAAAGAGGATGCAACAAATCGAATCCGAAGCGGTTGACGGCGCTGAAAGAAGCGGCGACCAGCCTCATCGACGCCACCGAGACCACCAACGACACCATCCAGGACAAAGACAGCAAAGTGCGAATCGCCATCGCTCAATTCGGGCAGACATCCGGCGTGGTGAGTTCCCTGACCAGCGATACCGCCGCTCTGAAATCATCGGTGAGCAGGCTGTCCGCCAATGGCGCGACCCCTGCGGACAAAGGCATGGCCGCCGCGCAGACGGCATTGCTGCGGGCAAGGCCAGGCGCGAAGAAAGTCGTCATTTTCTTCGCGGACGGTGTGCCGACCACGCAAAACACTTTTAGCACGAGAGTCGCCAATGACGCCGTGACAACCGCGCTCGCCATGAAATCGGCCGGCACGCTCATCTACAGCATCGGCATCTTCGAAGGCGCCAATCCGGAGCAGCAATCGTTCGGTAACAGGGAGAACGACCAAGCCAACCAGTTCATGCACGCCGTGTCCAGCAACTATCCGAACGCCACCGCGTACAACAAAACCAATTGGGGTACGGGCGGCAACCTCGGCTACTACAAGGCCACCAACAGCGCGGACGACCTGACGAAGATCTTCGACGACATCCAGAAGGAGATCACCACGGGAAGCGCCTACAGCGGCGTCTCGATCGTCGACGAGCTGTCCGAATACGCGCAGGTCGATGGCGTTGTCTGGAACATGGCCGGCATGCGGAACTTCGGCGGAACGACCTACTACCGGGTGACCGGCGGCGTGACGCTCAACGTGACGAATCTGCCTTCGGGGGCTACGCCTCCAGTGCTGGAACGTGATTACACATTGTGGTACAGCGACGCCGGCAACGGCAAGATCCGCGTCGAATTCGCCGGCGATTACGAGCTGCTGCACAACGCGACCTACACGCTCTCGTACGGCATCGTGCCAACCGACAGCGCCTACGCGCGGGTCAATATGGTCGACGGCGGCATCAACTACGACGCGACCGGCGACGCGGGCACCGGCACGACCTCCGCAGGAAAGCCGGGCTTCCGATCGAACGCGTCGGCGCAGGTCTGTTACACCTTCGACAAGCAGTCCGCCTGCGCGGCCTACCAGCATCCCGTATTGCAGGTGCCGTCCGCCAACGTGGTCGTGACGAAACATTGGGAAGGCGGAATGCCGGCGAGCGGAGCCACATTGCGCATCGATTTCATGCAGGGCGGCGCATCGAAGCTGGGCAAAGACCTTTCCGAAGATGACGAGCTGCCTACCGGCGAATGGCAGTACACATTCCGTGGCGTGATGGCAGGCGACTACACCGTCACGGAAGGCAACATCGCCGGCTATCACGCGAAAGGCAACGTCACCTCAGTGCCGATCAGCATCACCAGAGCCGACATGTGGAGCGCGTTCGACAAGGGACAGACCGCCACCTACGAAGCCTCGTTCACCAACGTGAAAGAGACGGTGGCCGTGCTGCCGCTGTCCGGCGCATCGGAAGGACGGACCTGGCTGGTCGTGGCCGGCGTCACGGCACTGGTGCTGCTGCTTGCGGGCATCGTCGGACTGGCTTTGATCGGGCGCGGACGGCCGTGACGGAACTGCCGGACGGCAATCGCAATTCTCTGATCGCAATCCGGCAATCGCAATTTTTCAATCACAACTAAAGAGCAACACAACTTACGAAACTTCCCATAAAACCAACCAATCGGCTGCGGTAACAAGGCCGACCAAACCAAGGAAGAGAGGTCTCTCATCATGAAGACGAGAAGGCTTTGTGCAGTAATCGCCGCGGCGGCAACGTTGCTGGGCGGTATGGCGTTCGGCACGGCCGGAGCGTATGCGGCCGGCAGCGCATCGATCGAAGTGCGGCATTCGCAGAAGGGTCACACCTACTCCGCGTACAAGTTCGCCTCGCTGACGGTGGACGGCGACGCCGTGCAGGTCGACACCGACGCCGATTGGGTGACTGCTGTGACCGACGCGGTGGCCGCCGCCAACAACAACATGGACCCCGTTGTCAGCATGCCCTCCGAATATGACAGCAATCCGGCCGCGTTCGCCGCAACCAAGACCGGCGATAACGACGCCGCCTGGTTCCGCACATTCGCGGCCTCGTTGGCGGTTGGCGATGGCGTCGTCGCCGACAAAACCGTTGCAGGCAACGGCGGTACGGCTGCCATCGGTTCGCTTGAAGAAGGCTGGTATCTCATCACCGATGTGGATGGAGAGGGTGGCCGAGGCACCAACGCCATCGTCGCCACCACGCTGAACGGCGTGGCCGCCACATTCAAAGTGAAGGGCGATCCGGCAACCGGCCAGGGCAAGATCAACGCTGTCGGCATGTTTGTGGCCAAGAACGAGAACGAGCCCGACCAGCCGGGCAAGACGGCCGATACGATTACCACCACTGAAGGCGTGAGCATTGGGCAGACCGTCGCCTACACCATCACGCTGGATATTCCGAACGCGGCCGAAGGCTACGACAAGTATCCGTACTTCGTGAAGGACGTGGCATCCAAGGGCCTGACGGTCAACAAGGACTTCAAGGCCGTTGTTCGAGCCGCGGATGGCACGGAAACGAATATGCCGTTCACCTACGTGACCGTTCCGACCGTTGGGGCCGACGGCAAGACCACCACCGTGCTGGAATTCGACTTGGCCAACAAGAGCGGCCAGCTGGTCATCACCTACACCGCCGTGGTCAACAAGGACATCATCGACATGGGCAACAAGGTTACCAACAAGGCGGCCGTGTCCCGTGACACCGAGGTGTGGAATACGCCGGTCGAATTCGACTCCTATACCGGGGGCTTCTCCTTCCACAAGTACGGTGTCGGAAGCGATGCCAATGGTCTCGCAGGAGCGAAGTTCCACGTGTTCGAGGGAACCGAGGTTTCGCAGACCCCGCTCAAGTTCATCAAGATTGTGGATGGCGAATACCGCCTTGCCGAAGCGAACGAGAACGGCGCTGTCGCGGATGTGGAAACCACCACCGGCGACGTGAAAATCATGGGCTTGAAGTCCGGCAAGTACACGCTGAAGGAAACCGGATTCGCGAGCGGCTATGCGAAGAACTTTATGCCGATCTTCACCGTCGAACTAGCTGTGAACCAGGAAACCGGCAAGTCGACCTTCAAGCTGGTCGGCGCCAACAACCTCGGTCTGGCAAGCAGGCTTGACGAGGGCATGTCCGACAAGGCAATCCAGGTCAAGAACGTGAAGAACGTCACGCAGCTGCCGCTCACCGGCGCAATGGGCACCGCGTTGTTCACCATCGCGGCCCTGGTAATGGCCGGAGCCGGACTGGCGCTCGTGCTGCGCTTCCGCGAATCCGATACGCCGATGGCGGTCTGAGCGGGCCAGCAGACAGGCAACGGGGCTTGTTCGGGCGGGTGAGTCGTTGAGCGATCAACGGTTCACCCGCTTTTGTTGTGACGAATACTGGTGATTTAGGGTTTAGTACCGCCTGAAATGGTTGGAAAAACGCCATTCGTACCGGTATGATGGAACACGAAGCGAACAACGAATCGGATTGCGGCCTTGCATCGCAAACACGTATCGCAAGCGCGCATCGCAAACCGAATCGCAAGCCGAACAGGGGAATGGCATGACGGAGGCCATTCGACTGCCGTGCGGTGGAAGGGAGCCGCCGCACGCCAAGCCGAAAGGGAACATCATGTGCAACGGTGGGGGAGCGTTCAGTCCGGAAGAAGTCGAATATCTGCGCTCGCTGCCGGTGGTGGCCGAAGCGACGTCGCGACGCATCACCTACACGGAATCGTTCAAACACAACTGCATGCGCCGGTACCATGCGGGCGAATCGCCGGTCGAACTGTTCCGCGAAGCCGGACTCGACCCATCGCTGATCGGCTATAAGCGCATTGAACGTTGTTTCGCGCGCTGGCGCAAGATTGCCTGCCGTATGGGCACGGACCGGCTGGTATCGGTTGATGGGAATGGTGGAGTGGTGCCATCGGCGTCGGCGGATGTGGCGCCGTCGGCGGAATCTGCGGAGGTTGCTCGATCTGCGGTATCGCAGCCGGTACAGCCAACGCAACCGGCGGAAACGCAAAGCAATGCGACGCTGCCCGCGCCGCGCAACGCAGCCGAAGCCCCAATTCTGTCGGGAGGTGACGTGCGCGACCTGCTCATCGCCCAGCAGGTGCGCCGCATCGACGAGCTGGAACGCGAGGTGGCGGCGTTGCGGGCGGAACTGCATCGCAAATAATCGCAAAAATCGTAAAAAATGCGAGCAATCGGCATCGTCCGCAAAGCGATGCATGTCGAGAACGGCGGGCGTGGCGAGCGGGTAGACTTGCGGGTATGAGAATCGCACGTTTTACGCATAATGATGTACCGCAGTACGCCTTCGTTCAGACCGACAAGAACGACGGCAAGGACTATCTCGTGGCCTTGAACGGCTATCCGCTGTCCGGCCAGGCCGTCGAGCCGACCGGCGAGCGCTATCCGGTGGATGGTGACGGCATTCGTCTGCTGGCTCCGGTGATTCCGTCGAAGGTGTACGGTTTGGCGAAGAATTATGAGGCGCATGCGCAGTTCATGCATGAGGCCGGTCATTCCGATATCAAGCATGCGCCGGAGGATATGGTGATTTTCACCAAGCCGAGCACGTCGGTGATTGGTCCGGATGATCCGATTGTGATTCCGCTGTGTTCGAATGATATGAATTTCGAGCCGGAGTTGGCTGTGGTGATGGGTCGTATCGCCAAGAATGTGCCGGTGGAGCAGGCCATGGATTATGTGCTGGGTTTCACGTGCGTGAATGATGTGACGTTGCGTGATCTGCAGGGTCTTGATCCGACGTGGACGCGTGCGAAGGGTTTTGATACGGCGTGCCCGTTGGGTCCGTGGATTGTGACGCGTGACGATGTGGATTGGAAGGATGCGAAGATTTCCTTCACGCTCAACGGTGAGGATGTGCCGATGGCGTCGGGTACCACGGCGAATCTGATTCACGGCATTCCTGAGCAGATCGCGGCGATTACGAGTTTCACCACGCTGCTGCCGGGCGATGTGATTATGACGGGTACGCCGAACGCGTCGGGTCATCTGGATCCGGGTGACGAGGCGATCGTGCACGTCGAGGGCATCGGCGATCTGCGCAACGTGGTGGTGCGCGGCTGATTTTCGGCTTGCTGGCGGACTTTGGATTAGGCGGGTTTGCAACGTTTCGTGATTTCGTTACGTTGCTGCCCGCCTTTTTCGTATGTATTGCGATTGCCGGTGAGCGCTGGTGATTGTCGGTGACTGCCGTCCTGTGTCGAAAGACGGTTTTGAGAAACACAAAAAGTTGAGTGTGTGGGACTCAAGTTTTGGGAATATAATGGCGATGAAGTCGGTTGAGCATATCAGACAACGACATATGCGTCCGAACGCCGGCCCGGTAGCGAAGGCCGGGCGGCCGGGCGCGAACCATGGAGGATGATATGGAACAGAAGTTCACGCAGATGGCGCAGGAAGCGCTTTCGGACGCCGTTCAGAACGCGGCGGCGCTGGGCAATCCGCAGGTAGACACCCTGCACCTGCTGGACGCGATGCTGCGTCAGGAAAACAGCATGGCCCGCGCGCTCATCGAAGCGGCAGGCGGCAACGCGCAAAACGTGAGCGCCGAAGTGCATCAGGCGATGCAATCGCTGCCGAGCGCCAGCGGATCGACCACAACGCAGCCGGACGTCAGCAGGCAGCTGTCGGCGGTGCTATCGCAAGCCGAAAAAGAAATGCAACGGAGGGGAGACGAGTACGTCACCGTCGACCTCATGCTGGTCGCAATCGCGGCCGCGAAACCTAATCAAAGCGCGGACATCTTGGAAAAGAACGGTCTTACCGCGGATAAGCTGCGTAACGCCCTGACCGCCGCGCGCGGCAGCGACCGCAAGGTGACCAGCGCCGACGCGGAAGGCTCGTATAAAGCTTTGGAGAAGTACTCCACCGATTTGACGGCCGCCGCGAAGGAAGGCAAGCTCGACCCGGTGATCGGCCGCGACCAGGAAATCCGCCGCGTCATCCAGATCCTGTCCCGCCGTACCAAGAACAATCCTGTGCTGATCGGCGAGCCTGGCGTCGGCAAAACCGCCGTCGTCGAAGGCCTGGCGCAGCGCATCGTCGCCGGCGACGTGCCGACCACCCTGCAGAACAAGAAGCTTATCTCGCTTGACCTGGGCTCCATGGTGGCTGGTTCCAAGTACCGTGGCGAATTCGAGGAACGTCTGAAGAGCGTGCTTGAGGAGATCAAGAAGGCCGACGGGCAGATCATCACCTTCATCGACGAGATCCACACCATCGTCGGCGCGGGCGCGGCCGAAGGCTCCATGGACGCGGGCAATATGCTCAAGCCCATGCTGGCCCGTGGCGAACTGCGCCTGATCGGCGCCACCACACTGGACGAATACCGTGAGAACATCGAAAAGGATCCGGCGCTCGAACGTCGTTTCCAGCAGGTGTTCGTCGGCGAGCCGAGCGTGGAGGACACCGTCGCCATCCTGCGCGGCATCGCGCCGAAGTATGAGGCCCACCACAAGGTGACCATCGGCGACGACGCGCTGGTCGCGGCGGCAACCCTGTCGAACCGCTACATTTCCGGACGCCAGCTGCCGGACAAGGCCATCGATCTGGTGGACGAGGCCGCAGCGCACCTGCGCATGGAACTCGACTCCTCGCCTGAGGAAATCGACGAACTGCGCCGCCAGGTGGACCGTCTCAAGATGGAGAAGTCGTACCTGCTGGGCAATCCGAAGAACGACAAGGCCGCGGAAAAGGCCGAAGCGGAACTGGACGACAGCGCCAAGGACCGTCTCGCCGATTTGAACCAGGAAATCGCCGACAAAAGCGAAAAGCTCAACGGGCTGAAAGCGCGTTGGGACGCCGAAAAGAACGGCCACAACCGTATCGGCGACCTGCGCAAGAAGCTCGACGAGCTGCGTACGCAAGCCGAAAAGTACGAGCGCGAAGGCGACCTGGCGAAATCGTCAGCCATCAACTACGGCGAAATCCCGGCCATCCAGAAGGAAATCGCCCAAGCCGAGAAGAACGAGGCGGAATCGGGCGGAGCCGACAATGCCAACGCCGACGTGCCGATGGTCCCCGACCGCGTCGACGCCGACTCCATCGCCGAAATCGTCTCCGACTGGACCGGCATCCCCGTGGGCCGTCTTATGCAGGGCGAAAACGAGAAGCTCCTGCACATGGAGGAGTACCTCGGCAAGCGCGTGATCGGCCAGAAGGAAGCCATCCAAGCGGTTTCCGACGCCGTGCGTCGCTCGCGTGCCGGCATCTCCGACCCGAACCGTCCGACCGGATCGTTCCTGTTCCTCGGCCCCACCGGCGTGGGCAAGACCGAACTGGCCAAGGCGCTCGCCGACTTCCTATTCGATGACGAGAAGGCCATGGTGCGCATCGACATGAGCGAATACATGGAGAAGGCCTCCGTGTCCCGCCTGATCGGCGCCGCGCCGGGCTACATCGGCTACGAAGAGGGTGGCCAGCTTACCGAAGCCGTGCGTCGCCGTCCGTATTCGGTGGTGCTGTTCGACGAGGTGGAGAAGGCCAATCCGGAAGTCTTCGACGTGCTGCTGCAGGTGCTTGACGACGGTCGCCTGACCGACGGCCAGGGCAGGACCGTGGACTTCAAGAACACGATTCTGATCATGACCTCCAACCTGGGCTCGCAGTTCCTCGTCAATCCCGACATGGACGCGGACGCCAAGAAGAAGGCCGTGATGGACGCCGTGCACATGCAGTTCAAGCCGGAATTCATCAACCGTCTGGACGAACTGGTCATGTTCCACCCGCTGACCCGCGAGGAGCTCGGCGGCATCGTGGACATTCAGGTCGCGCAGGTGTCCGCACGTCTGACCGACCGCCGCATCACGCTTGACGTGACCGATTCGGCGCGCGAATGGCTTGCCAACACCGGTTACGATCCGGCGTACGGCGCACGTCCGCTGCGTCGCCTGGTGCAGACCGAAGTCGGCGACCAGCTTGCCCGCATGCTGCTGGCCGGCGAAGTGCACGACGGCGACACCGTGCTGGTGGACCAGACCGGCGGCGACCACCTGGAGCTGTCCGCGTGGGCCGCGGACCAGCTGGAGGATATGGGCGAGGAGAAGACGGACGATTCCGCCGACGTCCCGAACCCGGCTGAGTGACGATTATCGATTGGTTACCTGTCGGTCGTAAGCCTGCAATACCAGGCCTGCGACCGACAGCACGGTCGAACCGAGCAGTATGGCGATCGCCAGCTTCGGTTGCATGCCGAACGCCAGCCACAACGCGCACGTCCACACCGCGACCACCATCGTCACCGACGTGGTGATCTGCAGCACACGTGCGCGGATCTCATGACCTACCACAGCGCGGAAGAGCAATTCTTCCGCGCTTTTTTCTTGCGTTGGCTCAGGGGATTTCGCTTGAGATCGCGCCGATTCTGTTGATTCTGTTGACTGTGCCGATTGCGCCTTTTCTGTTTCTGCCGTCTGCTGCGCGGTCATCGCGTGTTGCCGGACAAGCGTGCCAGCCAGCGAAAGCGTCGCGGCCACGCCGACGAACGCGAAATACGGATCGCGCGAGCCGGCCGGGAAAATCCACGACACCACGCACAGCAGCAGGCTGTACGCGTAAACAATCGCCATGCCAAGCGAAACCAGCGAATCGCCGTTCGGATGTCGCCGCTGCAATGCGGGCAGGCCGCGGTGGTGAATCGGCGCCGCGCAATAGAACATGACCGGCGTGATGACGATGGCGTGCGGCCACGGATTCGTCAGCCAGCCCGGCATGGCGATTTTGGCCAGCGCCAGTAATGTGATGACGAACGTTGGAATGGTCAGGATAAGCGCGATGACGAGGCGCTTGCCGAGGTGGTCGGTGGGTTGTCCGTCGATGTCGGATGTCGATTCGCCGTCTGCCGTCACTTTGCCGTCTATCGTCACTCCACCGTCGGTCGTGTGGGATGGGTCGGCAAATCCGCCGTCCGTCCGCAGCGGAATCGCCTGGCGTGCGTCCGAGCTTGGAAACAGCCGCAACAACGCCCAGGTGGCGATGGATGCGGCCACAATCGACACGGCCGCCAAAAACAGATCGAATCCCATAATGTCCCTTCGTGTTGGGCTGATGCATTTCGCGTTCGGCTGATTTCAGCATAGTGCACGGTTGTGTGGCATGCGGTCGGTCTTGCGAATGAATGTGGATGCGTGGATTGATGTGTTCCTGACGACGTGATACCATCGAACGTATGTTCGATAATCCTGTGTTTGTAGTGATATTGCTGGTGATCGTGGCCGCGCTCGGAGCGGCTGCGGGCTTCTTCGCGGGCCGTGCCAAAGGGCAGGATATGGCCCGTGGCGCGAAGGAATCCGACCTGAACGAGGCGAAGGCGCAGATCGAGGCGGACAAACAGGACATCAGCAATCTCAACGCGGCTGTTGTGCAATACCGTACGCAGGCGGAAGGATTCAGCCAACAGCTGACGTATCTCAAATCGCAATTGGCACAGGCCCAGCGTGCCGAGGAAATGCGCGTGGAACGTGAACGGCAGCGTGCCGCCGAAGAAGCGAACCGTCGTCAAGCCGAAAGCGAACGGAAACTGCAGGAGCAAAGCAAGGTGCTCTCCGCACTGGCTCCGGTGCAGAAGAACCTCGACGCCCTGCAGACGAAGGTCGCGCAAATCGAAGAGGGCCGCAAGCATGAGATGGGAGCGCTCGGCGAACAGCTCAAAGGTCTTGGCGAACAGCAGGCGCGATTGGATCGCGAGACGAGCGCCCTATCATCGGCATTGCGCAACAACAAGGTGCGTGGCGCGTGGGGCGAGGCGCAGCTGCGCAACATCGTGGAATCGGCGGGTCTGTTGGAACATGTCGATTTCGACACCCAGGTTGTGGTCACCGACGCCGATGGACATACGCAACGGCCGGATATGATCATCCACATGCCGGGCGGCAAAACCATTCCGATCGACGCGAAAGCGCCATACGCCGACTACCAGCGCGCATGCGAGATTCCAGACACCGCCTCACCGGAGGAACTGGCCCGCAAGAACGAGCTGCTGCATTCCCATGCCAAAGCGGTACGAGACCATGTGAAGACCCTGGGAGACAAAGCCTACTGGAACGCGTTCAGCGATGCTCCGGATTTCGTGATCGCATTCATCCCCAACGAATCGTTGCTGCAGGCCGCATTGGAAACCGACCCGACACTGATGGACGACGCATTCGCGCAGAAAGTCGCGCTGACCTCGCCGATCACCCTATGGGCGGTGCTCAAATCCGTGGCATACGCATGGCAGCAGCAAAGCCTGACCGATGACGCGAAAATGCTGTTCGACCTGTCCCGAGAGCTGTACGAACGGTTTGCAGTATTGGGGGAGCGGGCCACCAAACTGGGTTCCGCCATCACCAAAACGGTCGGCGCATACAACTCGTTCGCCGCGTCGCTCGAATCGCGCGTGCTGGTCACCGCGCGCAAACTGCAACGCGTCGACCAAAGCAAGGTCATCGGCACCGTCGACATGATCGCGCCCGAAAAAGGGGATATCCGCGAGTTGTCCGCTCCCGAGACCAACGCCGAATGACCATGTTTATCGCTCATAAATCACCCATACCGCACGGTGAATGACGAGCCGAAAGGATAGGCTGGAACCATGACCGAAGAGAACACTTTCCGCAAGACGACACCGGTTCCGACGCATGATTCCGCTGCGGGCCAGTCTGTTTCCGCTTCGACGGAATCCACCGTCGATTTCGCCATGCTCGAACCGCGCGACCAGCTCAAGGCGCTGCTGCAGGCCGAAATGAAGGACAAGCCGTTCTCGGAACTCTCCTCCGTGCTGTTCGACCATCGTGGAGCCTCCATCGTCGGTCATATCCTGCTCGACACGTTGGAGGAAGCCGGCTATTCCGTCGACGATTTCGACGCGGTCGGCGCATTGACCGCCGCGGCCGTGCCGCTGGTCTCCGCCATGATCCAGGCCGCCGCCTCCCGTGGCGAGGATTTGGACGGTTTCGTCATGGACTTCGTCTACCCGTCCATCAAGGGTCCGTCGATTGCCGGCAAACGCGTGGTGCTGATCGACTCCTGGCTGTCTGAAAAATCGTATGTGCAGACCTCATCGCTGGTCACCCTGCGCAACGGCAACGAGCTGAGCCTCGACTTCTCCGTGGTGGAGAACGAAGGCGCCAAAGTGCTGGCCGTTGCCTCGCTGATCGGCGGTGTCGACATGGTCGACCCGACCATCAAGGTCATCAACCCGGTCACTTCGGAGGAATCCGAACTGCCGTTCGTCGAAGTGTTCAAGGAATCCGAACTCCACTGAACACCGAGTTTCCCGCCGACCGACCGCAAACATATCTGCCGTTGACGTCGTCGAATGTGCGATGACAAGCATGATGATGCATACGGATGCGCGGGCCTTTGACATATTTGTATTGCTGTTCCTATGAAGGGGAGAACGTGCACGATCCCAATCCCATCGATGTTGCCGCACAGGCATCCGGCGAACCGACGTTCCGCGAGGTCGGCGTAGGACCGTGGTCGCAAACCCATCCAGGCGAACCACGCCCGGACGATGCGTCATCCCCCAATTACGACATCCGCTTCGACTCCACCCTGCTCGACGAAGGCGACCGCCGCAACGTGCTCGACCGCTACCGCTACTGGACGGTCGCGGCCATCAAAGCCGACCTGGACTCCCGCGGGCGCCACGATTTCGAAGTCGCCGTGGAGAACTGGACCCACGATTTCAACATCGGCTCCATGGTGCGCACCGCCAACGCGTTCCAAGCGCGCCGCGTGCACATCGTCGGCCCGCACAAATGGAATCGCAAGGGCGCGCTCATGACGGAGCTGTACCAGCACGTCGAAAACCATCCATCCATAACGGAACTTGTCGAATGTTGGAAACTGCGCGTCGCCGGCGAAATCGCCGCCGCCCAATCGCAAGCCGCCGCCATCGCCTTCCATATGCGTGGCTCCGCAGCCGCGACGGACGGCACTTCCGGCACTGCCCCGAACACAAGCGAAACCATGGCCCAACTGGAAGCCTTGGACGCGAAAATAGCAGAACTGCAAGCCGCCCGCGTCATCGCGCTCGACATCATTCCCGGCGCGGTGCCCATGGAAACCTACCATTTCCCCGAACGCTGCCTCATGCTTTTCGGCGCGGAAGGCCCGGGCCTGTCCGAAAAAGCGCTCGAACTGGCCGATGACGTGGTCTACATCTCCCAATTCGGCTCGGTCCGTTCCATCAACGCCGGCGCCGCCGCCGCGGTCTCCATGCACGCCTGGATCGCCCAGCACGCCGCGCCGCAAGCCTGATCGCGCCATCGGCACGCGGCAAGAAAAGCCGTCGAACGTTGCTGTACCGGAAAGATGACCAGGTGTCCAACGATTGGGTTGCGAAATGGAAGGCAACGTCCGCGGCCGGGTTGCGAACGGGGCACGAAATAGGGCACACGCTCGTCACACAGACGCGTTACTGTTAGGGTCATGCCTACTTTCACCAAAGAAGAAATCGTGCATTTGGGCGATCTGGCCCGAATCGCACTCACGGACGAGGAAATCACCCGTCTGCAGGGCGATCTGAACGTCATCGCCGAATCCATCAACAAGGTCCAGGAAGTCGCCACCGACGACGTGGAACCGACCGCGAACCCGGTCCCGCTGGAAGCCTACCTGCGTCCGGACGTACCCGAGACCCCGCTGACCCAGGCCGAAGCCACCGCAGGCGCCCCGGTCTCCGAGGCCGGCATGTTCGTCGCACCGCGCATTCTGGGACAGGAGTGATATGAGCACCACCGAACTCGTCAAGCTTTCCGCCGCCGAGATGGCGGCCAAGATCAAGGCCAAGGAAGTTTCCAGCCGTGAGCTGGTCGAAGCCCACCTTGCGGTCATCGAATCCGCCGAACCGAGCGTCAAGGCCTTCCTGAAGGTCTCCGCCGACCAGGCCCTCGAACAGGCCGACGCCTTCGACGCCAAGTCCGATGAGGACAAGGCGCAGATGCCGGAACTCGCCGGCGTGCCAATCGCCATCAAGGACATGATCGTCACCAAGGGCATCGAAACCACCGCCGCCTCCA
>ENA-OPVH01001049-OPVH01001049.1-human-gut-metagenome-genome-assembly--contig:-NODE-1049-length-15049-cov-1.822596_pt1 | contig 15049 bp, 9 predicted proteins | sample MGYA00241494_ERZ501980 | MGnify/ENA primary metagenome ERZ501980 (study PRJEB25962, sample SAMEA1964914) | human gut metagenome | biome: human gut; feature: human-associated habitat; material: faeces... | reverse complement strand
GCTGCGGAAAATGCTTTTAATAAGGAATTAAAGGAAAAACAAATTGCTCACCTGCAGGCGATGCAGGCAGAAAAGAAACGCGGCGAACAGGAAATCCAAAAACTGAATGATACGATTGAGCAGTTAAGCAGCACGGATAACGTAAGAAAGGTAAATAAATTACAGTCTGCGTTGGATGAAAGCAATAAGCAAAAGAAAGAGTTAAAGCAGGGAAAGAAAGTTTTCCTGATTACAACAATATTGGCGGGCAGCGCTGCGGTGGTTTTTCTGGCTCTGACGATTGTGTTTGGCTTAAAGAGCGGAAAGAATGGAGAACTGACAACAAAAATTGAAACATTAGAAAGTGAGATATCTGTTCTGGAAAGCGAAAAAGGAACCTGGAAGGCGGAGAAAGAGGACTTATCAGGACAGGTTTCAGAGCTTGAGAGCAATAAGGAAGTATTAGAAAGTGAAAAAGGAGTTCTGGAGAGTGAAAAGACGGAATTAGAAAGTGAAAAGGAAGTTTTGGAGAGCGAGAAAAAAGAACTCGAGTCTGGCAATTCACAGCCAGAGGAAGGGGAAACAGATGCTGCCGGGGAGACGGATGATCAGTCAGGCGCCACGGGGGCAGAAGACGGAACTGGTTCTTCAGAAATTCCAGAGTACGGAGATGGCTCTTCGGAGACTCCGGAAGGTGGAAGTACCGGGACCGCAGATGGATCAGGTACAGGATATAGTAATAGTACAGAATAGATCAGAGCATGCAGAAGCATAGGTCTGGATAAAGGAAATGTATGAAAATCAGAAATGCCTTCATTTTGGATAAAAATGCAAGGCATTTTTGAAAATACCGAAAATTTGATTTTTTACGCTTCTACGGTAGAGTATAAGAATACAGATCAGATGAAAGAGTGGTAAAAATGAGAAAACAATGCATTACGATTGTAGTATCCGGCAATGAGGAAATTTTGGGCATATGTAAGGAAAAAATTCAAAGCCAGAATGAATGGAAAGCTGCCGTTCATGCGATTGATCCGCGGGAATCCAATTTTGAGACAAATGTGCAGGAGCTTCTGGTAAGGGAATGCGGAGGCGCCATATCAACGGTAGATTTTGTTGTAATAGAAAATCTGAGCGTACTTCCTGAAAAAGATTATGTGTTGGAAGAAGCCAGGGCGATACATAAAATATGCCTGGATACAGATAGATCTATGGACATATGTGTTGCTGGATATTTTCTGATTCCGGATACTTTTCATGAGGCAGACAAAGAGGAAGAATATGCAAATACTTATGCCGCCCTGCAAGGATTAGAAAACAATGTGACCTTGGAAGAACCTGTATATGATGATATTGTTTTAATATCCGGACAGGATGATGAAACAGCCTCCAGAGTGTCAGAAATGCTGGTTAGTTTTGGGAGAAATGGGACAGATACTTTCGGTCATAGAGAATTATACAGAGATTGGAAGCAGGTAAAAGCAGCGTTTTTGGAGGATAAGTCTATATTATCGGAGGGGTTATTAAAGAGTAACATATTTCCGGAAAGCGCTCATAGTTACTGTAGTATGGGGTATGCGGCAGCTCAATTTTCAGGAGAAACAGCAATATCAGATGGGATGGCAAATGTGAAACGCCATTTGTTCGACAAAGTAAATGGGCGGGGCTGGATCAGACTGGGAGAGAAAGTTGGGGAGGAATTAATAGAGGAACAGCTAAAGCGATTATTAAATCTTGCACCGGAGGAAGATTTCGAAGAATACTGGGAGAAGTTCCTTGTTTACCCATTAAAAAAATGTGCGGTTTTGGAAGAAAGCCGGGTGGAGCTTACGCGTTCGCAAATTAACGGACGGGATACGAAAGCTTATGCGGAAAGCTACAATACAAAGGCAAGAGTTAAAAAAGGAATCAAGGAAGTTTGTGAAAATATTCAAAAAATAGCAAACGATATTGTAGAGAATGCAGAACCTATTCTGGAACAGTACGGACCGGGGATGATGGCAGAGTTGTTTTCAGGAAATACAAATATTTCTTTGGAAAAGATTCTCCATATGGGAACAGAGCGCTTAGCGAAGGTAAAAGGAGAAAAAGAGCGCAGACCAGCTTATTATATTGTTGGAATGATGTCCGAGGAAGAGTTAAGGCAGGATATTGCGGAATGGAAAGCAGATTTTAGGCGGGCCTTAGAAACGGAGATACGGGCGGAAATAGCAGATTATTTTCTGGCGGAAGAGAGTGAGTGGGAGCATGATATTTTATGCCCGGTAAGAGAGTTTATCGGGAAATGTAAAGAAATGGCAGTTTATCTTCAGAATGAAACGGGAACTGCAGATACAGCAGTAGAAGAGGAGCAGCTTTACAGGATCAATCTGGATGAAAACAGAGAGTTTACGGACTGGATGAAAGAAAAGGTGTCCGGTGAACCTGATAAGGCTGTAATAAAAGAGTTAAAGAGGCGTTTGATTCATGGGCTGTTGGAACAGTCGAAAGGAAAAACGGCCAATAAAAAAGAAAGTGAAAATTACATTTCAGAAATTCTGTCTGGAAACGAACTGAAAAGGCAATGGACGCTGGTAGATTATTTTCAGGAGTTCGAAGAGGGACACACAGAGGAAGAGACAGTGGATATGATGCAAAGCTTCATAAGAGCGTATCTTCCCAAATTGCTCAGTAAGAGTGAGTTGACGTTAAAAATGGATATTGAACGCCGGCGGCGGAAAACATGGCTGGTATTTCCGGAAAAGATTCTGAACGTAAAATATAATGCGTATTTACGGCAGGAAATTTTTGATTTTCTGGAGAGAGAAGCAGGCCAGGACTATGAGATAGTGCCTTCAGAGAATGAGAACGAGATCCTGTGTTATCAGTCGAGCGTTGCGAATCCGCTTTATGGTGTAAGTGGAATCCAGAAGTGGGAACAGTGTTACAACCAAAGGATTGAAACGGGAAAAGCGGAATTTAACTGGAAATCCTATGTTCCGCTTGCATTGAGGCATCTGGAACGAAATGTAATTTATAAAAAGATAGATGAAGAATTTTTCTCCCCCTGTATTGATTATGCTCTCAAAGAAAAAATCATCGAGCGTAAGAGGTTCCCAGGAGAGGAGTGGAAATATCTCTATGTGATGAATCTGATACCGGATAGCTGGACAAACCTTAATGTATCCAATTATAAGGTTGGAGATGCGGAGGGAAGGGCGCAGAAAGGAGAAGCATTTTTTCAATATCTGCATAGCATGAACTCGTTTTCCGCAGACGTCTGGCAGCGGGAGATCACGCTTCCGGATGTGGGAGTGTTTTCGAGAGCCTATGATTTTTCGGATGCGCCGGAGGGAATGGATATTGATGGCATCAGTATCAGTTACATGAAGCGTATTTTGCAAAAGAATGTCCCGCTGTTTGTGCTGCTCCGGCAGACAGTAAAAAAATATATGAGGATGCAGAGGGATATTGATGAGTTAAGGATTGCTCCGGCGCAGACGGGAAAACAGGCGCCGGAAGATACTGGCATGCACAGGACAGAAAAACCCTTGCAGACAGATCCCCCAGTGGTGAAAAAAATGAAATACTGTAAGTTTTGCGGCAAAGAGCTGAAAACCGGAGTTGAAAAATTCTGCTCAAAATGCGGAAGACAACTGAGAGAGTAAGAAGACAAAGGATTTAAAAGCTGTCTCAAAAGGATAGCCTTTGGAATGGAGGAAAAAATATGACAGACACTTTTGATAAGAACGGGGCGCAGAATAACCCTGGAAAGAGGCGGTGCAGCGTATGCGGCAGGTGGCTGGATGATGATGAAATGTTCTGCGTAAATTGTGGAACAAAAGCGCCAGTTGATCCGCCAGAGCCGATTCCGACTCCGACACCGACCCCAAAACCGGTCCCGGTTCCAGACCCGACGCCCGTTCCGGAACCGCCGACACCGGACCCGCATCCGGAAAAGAAGGTTCTGCTGTATCTGGCGATTGGATGCGGAGTGGTTCTTGTAGTATCCTTTTTAATCATCTTTTTCTTTAGAGGGAAACTTGCAAAGAAAGATTCCGGACTGGAGACGCAGTCCTCTTTTCTGGCAGAAACAGATAGATCCTATATTCAGGAGACAGAGAATGAGGACTCCTATCTGCCGGAAACAGAGGAAGAGGAGACAGAGGCTGAAATAGAGACAGATGCTGAGGAAGAGGTTAATGCGGATATCGATGCAGTACATAACAGAAACTGCACAATTTCCGGTCTGCTTTTCTATACGGATCAAATGGATGCCCCTGTTATGGTTTTAGAAGAACCCATTTCCTTATATGTAAACAGTACCAGCGGGGAGGCGGTTTATTATAAGGCAGTCTCTCAAATTTCATTTGGAACCTGCTCCATAGGTGAGAAAAAGCTGAAGAAGTACAACAATGTTGACGTTGATGTGACAGGCTCATTGTGGGCGGAAAATGATTTTGTGTATATAGATGTGCAGGAGCTTTCGGGTGAACTTCCGGAGACGGAGAAAGAGACAAAGGCGAAGAAGGAGACAGAGGCTGAAAAGGACAGTGATTATATCCTTCCGGAAAGCAATTCCAGGTATTTGACAGATGCAGATGTCGCAGGACTCAGTCTGAAAGAGATCAATTATGCGAAGAATGAGATTTATGCCCGTCATGGCAGAAAGTTTGATTCACCGGAATTACAAAAACATTTTAATAGCAGGGATTGGTATGAGGGTACGATTAATCCGGGCGATTTTTCCACAAATGTGTTCAACAGCTATGAGAGGGAGAATGTTCGGTTCCTTGCACAGAAAGAGGAATCCATGCAGAAAGGCGGCTATAAGCTGGATCAATAGAGGGGAGTACTTATGAAGGACAAGACAAAAATCATGGCGCTGATCCTTGGTATCCTGTGCATATGTGTTACAGCCGCCGTTTGCCTGGTAAGCTTTTTGAAAGCGAAGGAGGCTGATGACAGGCTGACAGCGCTTGAATCCGAAATGAGGCAGTTAGAGGGCACACAGATGGAGGAGACAAGCGGCGCTGCGTCAGAAGAGGAATCGAAGAGTGTGGAGGAAACGGTCACAGAGACGGAAAGTGAGACAGAGACGACGGCTGCGGAGACAGAGACAGAGCCTGCAACAGAAACAGAACCGGTACCGGAGACAGAAACAGATGCGTCAAATGGTTATACGGTAGCCATCGATCCCGGACATCAGGGTTCCTGGGTGGACATGAGCGACAAGGAACCGCTGGGACCTGGTTCCAGTGAAATGAAGGCGAAGGCCAGCACGGGAACCTCAGGATGGTATACCGGTATACCGGAATATCAACTGAATCTGGATATTTCGCTGGCGCTGCAGGAAGAGCTGCAGAGCCGCGGCTATGCGGTGGTCATGACACGGACGGACAATGACACGGCAATCAGCAATGCAGAAAGGGCCACGAAAGCATATCAGGAAGGCGGCAATATTTATGTGCGCATCCACGCCAACGGAAGCGAAGATACCAGCGTGAAAGGGGCGCTGGCAATGGTGCCGTCGCCGGAGAATCCTTATGTGGGCTATCTGGCAGGCGACAGCTACACACTGGGGGAATGTATTCTGAATGCCTACTGTGAGGAGACGGGGTTCGGGAATCTTGGTATTCAGTATTATGACAATATGACTGGAATCAACTGGAGCCAGATCCCGGTCATGATTTTGGAAATGGGATTTATGACGAACGAATCTGACGACACGGCGATGGCGGATGCGGATATGCGCGTCAGGATGGTAAATGGGATTGCCAACGGCATAGACCGGTATTTTGGGAGAGAAGAATGAAGAATAGGCGAAACAGGCATGAAGATATCCTGGCAGTGACGGTGTCTCTATGTGCCGTGATTTGCGTGATGCTCAATGCCGTAACAGTAAAGAATATACTGTCCTATCAGAATATTTTTGACCGGTCGGAAGCACTTTCGAAAAGGATGGCCGGGTGGGGGAAAAAAGCTTCCGTACCGGAGGATGCGGAATATTCCATACCGGAGAGTGAAGCGCCTTTCGTGCAGGAGAGAGAGACGGCGGCGGAAATCATCAGCCAGGAAGAGGTACAGGATATTCAGGAAACGGTGACTTCTGTAGAGGAAACAGAGGCAGGACAGGAACAAACAGGGGAGTCAGCAGCCGGGCTGGAGCTTGAAAGTATCTTAGAAAATACGGCAGATCCAGGAGGACAATGGGCAATCAGTGTCATGGATCTTCAGGAAGGCGCGGCTTATGGATGGAATGAAGAAGTCTCCATGCAGTCTGCCAGTGTGATCAAGGTATTTATCATGGCGGCGGTTTATGGGAGGATCTGCTATCCGCCTGATGAGGCGTCGGCAATCTATGCATCTGAACAGTATGAAGGGGAGCTGAAGGATCTATTGACAAATATGATAACTGTCAGTGACAATCATGCGGCAAACCGTCTCGTAGAGCTGTTGGGGTATGGGGATTTTCAGGCAGGGAAAGAAGTCGTGAATTCTTTCTGCCAGTCGAATGGTTATGCCGAAACCCATCTGGGCAGGCGTTTTATGGAAGAGAATCCCCAGGATGACAACTATACGACAGCGGCGGACTGCAGAAAAATTCTTTGTGACATTTATAATGGGGGATGCGTGTGTGCAGAAGCGTCAGGGAAGATGGTTGCCCTGCTTCAGAACCAGACGGTGAAAACGAAAATATCTGCAGGGCTTCCCGGCAGCGTTTTAAGTGCCAACAAGACGGGAGAAATGCCGGAAGGATATGGTCTGGGATGCATAGAAAACGATATTGCGATCGTATATGGAGAACAGAAGGATTATATAATCTGTGTTCTGGCGAATGAGCTGGGAGGAAGAAACGAAGAAGCGAGGCAGAGGATCGGGGAGATCTCCCGCCTGGTGTACGAGAAACTGAAGTGAAGCAGATTTTAACTTATGACAATAGAGAAGGATAATGAAAATGAAACGAAAAAGAAAATTAGGGTGTTTGGGTATAATTGTCATTGTGGTCATTGTTATGACATTGCTGGCATTTGGGGGTTCGTTTCTTCTGTCTATAATTTTAAAAGAAGAAGCAAAGAAGGAAGGGATCCTGACAGAGACGGTAGAAAACCAGGCGGATACGGAAAGAAGGCAAGATGCGCCGGAGACAGGCTGGGAAGAAGAGCCGGAGACAGCCTGGGAAGAAGAACCGGAGACGGAAACAGAAGAGACTCAGCCGGAGACGGCTCCGGAACAGGAGGGGATACCGGAAGAAGAATTGAGCGGAAAATTTTATTATGAAAAATTATCTCCGGAGGAGCAGGCGGCGTACCGGGTGATCGCGGCAGGAATGAGAGAAAGACAGGATGAAATACGGGTAGATTATCCGGATGGAAAACGTGCCAGTGAGCTGTTTCAGCAGATTCTTTTGGATTTTCCGGAGATTTTCTGGTGTAGCGGAGCGACAGAATATATTACTTATCCGGAGCCGGATTCTTATGTGATCATAAATCCGGATTATCTGTATGACAGGGAAGAGACGGAGCAGAAGAAGGCGGAGGTGGAAGCCGTAACCCAGGAGTGCCTGGCGGGAATATCGGAAGATGCGGGAGATTATGATAAGATCCTTTATGTTTTTGAGTACCTGGTAAACACTGTGGATTACGATATGACGGTGGATAATAACCAGTATATTTACAGTGCGCTGGTGGACAAGCGGTCTGTGTGTGCGGGGTATTCGAGAGCTACGCAGTATCTGCTGGAACGTTTGGGCGTATTTTGTACTTACGTTACCGGAACGGCACAGTCGCCGCTGACGGGAAATGATGGACATGCGTGGAATCTGGTCTTATGCGATGGAGATTACTATTATGTCGACACGACATGGGGGGATCCGGTGTTTACGGGAGAAGAAGAGGATGGAAGAGAAAATAATATTTCTTATGATTATCTGTGCTGCAACGACGAGGAGCTTTTCAAGACCCATACACCAGATCCCAGCTTAGAACTCCCGAAATGTACAAAAATGGATGCGAATTATTATGTAGTAAATGGAATGTATTATACGGAGTATGACAGCGAGAGTATTTTTGATGTTATGCTTGCAGATATCCGTGAGGGAAAGGAGCAGTCAGTATTTAAGTTTGCGGACAGTAATATTTACGGGCAGGCACATGAAGACATATTTGGCAATCTTATGGAACGTGCGATGCAGGAGGTGATCAAACAATATCAGCTTCAGCAGGGATTCTATCGGTATGTCGATGATGACCGTTTGAACAAGATCACCATATATTGGGAATATGAATAGGAGAAGAAGGGCAGCGCAGGCTGCCCTTTTGCTGGTTTCAGAAGCAGTTTGGAATCGGATGAATCGCTGAGACTTATAATAAAAAACTACTTTGGCTTTACAGAACTTTATAATTTGTTTATAATGTAGATAATTTAGCTAAAATTATCTATTTGTTAAGAAATGCGAGGGAAAATCCATATGAAGAGAAATGATATTCACAAGGTACTGATCATCGGCTCCGGTCCGATCATTATCGGGCAGGCGTGTGAGTTCGATTATTCGGGAACTCAGGCATGTAAGGCATTGAGAAGCCTGGGCTATCAGATTGTTCTGGTGAATTCCAACCCGGCAACGATCATGACAGACCCGGAGACGGCAGATGTGACCTACATCGAGCCGCTGAATGTGGAACGTTTGACGCAGATCATTGAAAAAGAACGCCCGGATGCACTGCTGCCGAATCTTGGAGGACAGTCGGGGTTGAATCTTTGTTCTGAGCTGGCGAAGGCGGGCATATTGGACAAATACGGTGTAAAGGTGATCGGAGTTCAGGTGGACGCCATTGAGAGGGGCGAGGACCGTATCGAGTTTAAGAAGACAATGAACAGTCTCGGTATCGAGATGGCGAGAAGTGAGGTGGCTTATTCTGTAGATGAGGCGCTGGCAATCGCTGATAAGCTGGGGTATCCGGTCGTTCTCCGTCCGGCTTACACCATGGGCGGCGCAGGCGGCGGCCTGGTATATAATGTAGAAGAACTGAAAACCGTATGCGCCCGGGGACTGCAGGCGAGCCTTGTGGGACAGGTTCTGGTGGAAGAGTCCATCCTCGGATGGGAGGAGCTGGAGCTTGAGGTGGTCCGTGATGCGAAGAACAATATGATCACTGTATGCTTCATTGAGAATATTGATCCTCTGGGGGTTCATACGGGAGATTCCTTCTGCTCCGCGCCGATGCTGACGATTTCTCAGGAAGTGCAGGACGAGCTGCAAAGGCAGGCTTATAAGATCGTGGAGGCGATCGAGGTGATCGGCGGTACCAATGTACAGTTCGCTCATGATCCGGTCAGCGGAAGAATTATTGTTATAGAGATCAATCCGAGAACATCCCGTTCTTCTGCATTGGCTTCCAAGGCAACAGGCTTCCCTATCGCCCTGGTATCTGCGATGCTGGCGTGCGGTCTGACGTTGGATGAGATTCCATGCGGCAAATGCGGCACACTGGACAAATACGTGCCGGGCGGCGATTACGTCGTGATCAAATTTGCGCGGTGGGCATTTGAAAAATTCAAGGGGGCAGAGGACAAGCTGGGTACGCAGATGCGTGCAGTGGGTGAAGTCATGAGCATCGGCAAGACATACAAAGAGGCTTTCCAGAAGGCGATCCGCAGTCTGGAAAACGGAAGGTATGGTCTGGGATGGGCGAAAGATTTCGCTTCTAAGACAAAGAAGGAGCTGTTGAAAATGCTGGCGGTGCCTACCAGCGAGAGACAGTTTATCATGTATGAGGCGCTGCGCAAGGGCGCTACGGTGGATGAGCTGTTTGAGCTTACAAAGATCAAACATTATTTTATTGAACAGATGAAAGAATTGGTGGAGGAAGAGGAAGCTCTTCTGGCAGGCAAAGGGCAGGTTCCGTCGGCAGATGTGTTAAAGCAGGCGAAGCTGGACGGATTTTCCGATAAATATCTGAGTCAGATTCTGGAGGTTTCGGAGTCAGATATCCGGGCTGCAAGGCGTAAGGCAGGCATCACAGAGGCGTGGGAAGGCGTACACGTGAGCGGTACGCAGGATTCCGCTTACTACTATTCCAGCTATCACATGAAGGATGAAAGCCCGGTCAATACCGATAAACCGAAGATCATGATCCTGGGCGGCGGCCCGAACCGGATCGGCCAGGGAATCGAGTTTGACTACTGCTGTGTCCATGCGGCGCTGGCATTGAAAAAGCTGGGCTTTGAGACGATCATCGTGAACTGCAATCCGGAGACGGTATCGACGGACTATGATACTTCGGATAAGCTGTATTTCGAACCGCTGACTCTGGAGGATGTATTGAGCATTTACGAAAAAGAAAAACCGGTAGGTGTGATCGCACAGTTTGGCGGGCAGACACCGCTGAATCTGGCGGCGGACTTAAAGAAAAATGGTGTGAATATTCTGGGAACGACCCCGGAGACGATTGATATGGCAGAGGACAGAGACCTGTTCCGCGCTATGATGGACAAGCTGAACATTCCGATGCCGGAGGCTGGCATGGCAGTGAATGTAAAAGAAGCTCTGGAGATCGCAAATCAGATTGGATATCCGGTAATGGTTCGTCCTTCCTACGTTCTCGGAGGACGGGGCATGGAGGTCGTGCACGATGATGAGGCTCTGACCTTCTATATGAATGCGGCAGTGGGCGTGACGCCGGACCGTCCGATCCTGATCGACCGTTTCCTGCATCATGCGACAGAGTGTGAGGCAGATGCCATCAGCGATGGTGAGCATGTATTTGTTCCGGCTGTTATGGAGCATATCGAGCTGGCAGGCGTTCACTCCGGCGACTCTGCATGTATCCTGCCGTCAAAGCATCTGACGGAGGAACAGATTGAGACGATCAAGGATTATACAAGAAGGATCGCCCGTGAGATGCATGTGGTAGGTCTGATGAATATGCAGTATGCGATTGAGGACGGCGTGGTTTATGTGCTGGAGGCAAATCCGAGAGCATCCCGTACCGTGCCGCTGGTATCCAAGGTGTGCAGCATCAACATGGTAAAGCTGGCTACGGAAATCATGACATCTCCGCTGACCGGAAAAGCGTCTCCGGTGCCGGAGCTGCATGACAGGGAAATCCCGTATTACGGTGTAAAGGAAGCGGTATTCCCATTCAATATGTTCCAGGAGGTAGACCCGCTGCTGGGACCGGAAATGCGCTCCACCGGCGAGGTGCTGGGACTTTCCAGCAGCTATGGAAAAGCTTTCTATAAAGCACAGGAGGCGACGCAGACAAGACTTCCGATGAGTGGAACCGTCCTGATCAGTGTCAATGACAGGGATAAGGCGGAGCTTGAGGAAGTGGCAAGAGCTCTGTATGAGGATGGATTTAAGATCATGGCGACTGGAAGAACCTGCGATCTGATCCGTGAAGCAGGCATGGAGGCGCAGAAGATCGCCAAGATCAATGAAGGACGTCCCAATATCCTGGATGTGATCACAAACGGACAGATTGACCTGATCGTTAATACGCCGAACGACAAGAAGGGAGCTGTGGATGACAGCTATATTCGTAAGGCGGCCATCAAGAACAGGATTCCATATATGACCACTATGGCGGCGGCAAAAGCTACAGCAGCAGGAATCCGCTCCATGAAAAAGGGAGAAGGACAGCCGGTAAAATCCTTGCAGGAGTATCACGGAAGCATTAAGTAACATATAACATAAAAAATCTGCCATCCCGGGAAGGACGGCAGATTTTTTATGCTCTGTTTTTTTGATAGATCAGTTTTAATCCTTTCAGCAGCAGGGCATCGTCAATGATAATATCCTCCAGACAGTGGGGGATGATACATCCCGCAAGCCCGCCTGTGGCAATGACCGTAGCCTTTTCTCCAAGTTCCTCCTCAATGCGGCGGATCATTCCGTCGATGCAGGAGGCGTTGCCGTAGATCAGGCCGCTCTTCATACAGTCAATGGTGTTTGTGCCGATCAGCTTTTTCGGGGCTTCCACGCTGATGCGGGGAAGCTGGGAAGTTCGGCTGGTCAGGGAATCGGAGGAAACCCGGATGCCCGGAAGGATCATGCCTCCGATGTAGTTTTGCTTTTTATCCACCACGGAAATGGTGGTGGCGGTGCCGATATCAATAATGACAAGCGGCGCTTTGTACTCGGCGATACCCGCCACGGCGTTTGCCACCAGATCGCTTCCGAGCTGCGCCGGATTATCCATCAGGATATTGATGCCCGTCTTGACGCCGGGACCGATGATGACCACATCCTGTCCGGTGATCTTCTTTGCCGCATCTCTTACAATATTCGTGACGGGAGGCACAACAGAGGAAATGATGGAGCCGTGAATATCCGCCGGGTCCAGACGGTACATTTCCAGTACGTTTTTAAAGCTTATGGCGTACTCCAGCACGGTTTTTGTGGAGTCTGTAGAAAGACGTTCCACAAAAAGGATATCTTCATCCCGGATGCAGCCGATGACGATGTTCGTGTTTCCGATATCAATTGCTAAAATCATAACAGGTTCTCCTTCTCTTATGTGAAATTTTAGTAACAGTTCAGGCAGGTCCGGGCATTACTGCACAGACCGTAAGAATATGATTCACAAATTTATTTTATCCTCAGCAGGATCCGGCAGATCAGACTTACCAGAACAGCCGCTATGGCAGCCTCTGGTATTCCGTGAGTCTTTGGGATGGATAGCAGGAACTGCCAGATAATTTCCGGATTAAGTCCGGAAATGGCGAGGGCGGTATTCCGGAATATATCATGTATGAAGCTGGAAACCAGCGGGGCATTAATGAAGGTGCCAAGAAGTCCTGCCATTGCCAGAGCAGGGATCTGTCGGTCTGTGATGATTCCCATACCCAGATACACATAATAGGGAATGATTCCTACGAGGATCCTGGGAAGAAAGCTTGCAGCAACCGTTCCAATCTGATCATGCAGCTTGCCGGAAGCTTTCAGGGGAGTCAAAATCAATAGGCTTGTATCAGGGTCACTGGCCGTTGTAAGAAATCCGGTCAATGCAAAAACCAGTCCCAGAAGCGCCCCCTTTTTTGGACCGAGAATCAGGGAGCCGACAATAACCGGTATGTGAATAAGCGCCGCCCGCGCACATCCCAGGGGAAGATACTGCAGGAGCGGCGTGACTGCCAGAAGAATGATCAGGGCCGCAAACAGTGCGACCTGCATGATTTCAGGGACCCTCGTTTCTGTCTGTGTTTCCATAATTACCTCCTTTGTACGGCCGGTAAGGTTTCCCTTTATGTGCCGTGTGAAAAATCTTTACTTGCCTGCATATGAAAAAAAGTATAGCAGATATGTGATTTCAAATTAAGAAAGTGCTAGGATTCGACAGAAATCTTGTGTGCGAATGTGGACGGTCAGTTGGTTTGCCTGTATTTTAAAAGAACCCGGCAGATCAGGCTCACCAGGATGGCAGCGACGATGGCCTCCGGGATTCCATTGATTCCTATAATAGAAAGAATAAAGGTATATACGGCCTCCTCTGCTACATGGTTGGCGCTGGCATAGGCTTCCCGGAAGAATAGAAAAATCATGTTCATGACGAGAAGCGTATTTGTCAGAGCGCCGGAAAGCCCTGCCGCTGCCAGGGAAAAAGTCTGTTTTCCGGTCATGCGGTTCAGTCCCTGATAAACGTAGAAGGGAATGATGCCTGTCAGGATTCTGGGAAGAAAGCAGATGATGACGCTTCCGATACCTCCATGTATTTCGCCTATTTCGAAGAAAGGGGTAAATACAAAGCTGGTGGCGGTGGGATTTACCGTATTGTTGATCAGGCTGGTCATTCCGAACACAAATCCCAGGAAAGCGCCATTTTTCGGGCCAAGCATCAGAGAGCCGATGATGACGGGAATGTGGATAATGGTTGCGCGGGTAAATCCCAGGGGGATATATCCCAGAAACGGGGTGAATGCCAGGATGATGATCAGTGCTGCGAAAAGCGCGGTCTGTACCATGCCCAGCGTCAGGGAAGACCGTTTACGATTGTTATTTTTCATGATGTTTTCTCCTTGTTATTATTCCCGTGGGCAACGAGCAAGTGACTGCCTGCAGGTATTTGGCTCGTTGCCGCGAGGGTGCTGTGCGCCAGTGGCACACAGCACTGACCTCTGTTGAGATACAATACAATTACCGGGATAGTATAGCATAGCGGTTTTATGATTTCAAATAGAAGGAGAAAAAATTGTTTACAATTTACACAAAAGCAGCGTGTTATGTTATACTGATGAAAATACTGTTCTCCTGCAAAGGGTGAAGAGCAGCAGAACATAGATACGGAGATCAGATATGCAGAAAAGAAAAACAGTAGTTCTGGGCGTGACAGGCAGCATAGCGGCATATAAGATTGCAAATCTGGCAAGTATGCTGGTGAAGCGGTCCTGTGAGGTCCATGTGATCATGACAAAAAATGCTACAAATTTTATTAATCCGATCACCTTCGAGACACTGACGGGACATAAGTGCCTGGTGGACACATTTGACAGGAATTTTGAGTTCAGCGTGGAGCATGTGGCTCTGGCGAAGCAGGCGGATGTGGTGCTGATAGCGCCTGCCACGGCAAATGTGATCGCAAAGATGGCTTACGGCCTGGCGGATGATATGCTGACAACGACGATCCTCGCCTGCACCTGCAAAAAAATCGTAGCGCCGGCTATGAATACCAGGATGTACCGGAATGAGATCGTGCAGAAGAATCTTCATACTCTGAAGGATGGCGGCTTCGAGGTGATTGACCCGGCGGTGGGAATGCTGGCCTGCGGCGATGTGGGAGATGGAAAGATGCCGGAACCGGAGGTCCTGCTGGATTATCTTCTAAAGGAAATTTCTCATGAAAAGGATATGGAAGGACAGAAGGTGCTGGTGACAGCGGGGCCGACGGTAGAGGCGATCGATCCGGTGCGCTATATCACGAACCATTCCACGGGAAAGATGGGGTATGCCCTGGCGAAGATCTGTATGCTGCGGGGAGCAGAAGTCACGCTGGTGACAGGGCCGACGGCGCTGAAAAAGCCGCCCTTTGTGAAAGTGGTGGAGATTTCCAGTGCGAAAGAGATGTTCGAGGCGGTCACAGACCGGGCGGCA
>ENA-OPVH01001046-OPVH01001046.1-human-gut-metagenome-genome-assembly--contig:-NODE-1046-length-15070-cov-1.537463_pt1 | contig 15070 bp, 10 predicted proteins | sample MGYA00241494_ERZ501980 | MGnify/ENA primary metagenome ERZ501980 (study PRJEB25962, sample SAMEA1964914) | human gut metagenome | biome: human gut; feature: human-associated habitat; material: faeces... | reverse complement strand
GGACGCGCCTTCCTCCATTGTTTTATCGAAGGGCCTGTTAATCGCCCAGTCATGGGGCAGCCTCACCGGCTGAAAATTTTTGCTGTTTCCATCGTTCCATGCGAATTCCCAGCCGTCCATGATCTCCCTGTCAATTCTCGGTGCCGTTAAATCTTTCACCTTCGCTTTGCCTCCCTTTTATCACATATGCTCTTCCCGGTACTGTCCCGGTGTCTTTCCCGTGTATTTCTTAAACCGCCTGGTGAACACATGATCGTCCTCATACCCTACCGACAGGCTGATTTCCCGTATCAGCATATTCGTGGTAACCAAAAGCTCCCTTGCCTGTTCCATCCTGAGATTTGCCAGATAATCCGACGGACGGATTCCCATCTTATTCTTAAATTCCACTGCCAGTGTGACCGAACTGATATGAAGATAATCCGCCAGCGCGCTCATGGTCAGCTCCGTCCTGGAGAAGTTCTCCTCCATATAATGAACCGCCTCTTCCACCAGCCTGGAACGATCCACATTTTCTTCCGGTCTGCTTTTCATAATCATGCTGCAGGCTTCGCATAAAAAATCATTAAAGTCCTGAATCGTCAGACACTGGGACAGCGTAAATACATTATAAATACTCTCCAGTCCCGCGCTTTCCGCCTTCCACTCTGAAATCAGCACATGGATAATATCATTGTACAAAAGACGGAACATCGGCAGCGAGGGGCTCTTTTTGGTCATCCGCATACAGATATCCTCCACCGCCCGTTCCACGCCCGCCTTGTCACGGCTCCGCAGCGCCTGCCGCAGCTTCTGCAGATAGGAATCCGGCAGCACATTCACCGTATCCCCAAAGGCCACATCCTCAAAGCGGATGATTTTATTGTTATCCTGAAGGAAACGGTTGTCAAAAGCCGTGTCCGCCTCCAAATATGCTGCGGAGCCTTCGGTAAGATCCTTATGATAATTGCTCACCGACATCACGAACTCTTCATAACAGTCCTTCCCGATGGAAAAAAGCATGCCCAGGGTCTCTTCTATCCGTTCCCTGGATTCGGAGAACAGGACAAACAGGCTCTGGCTGCTGCTGACCAGATGTATGCCATAGCCGTCCAGGTGGGCCGCCTGTGCGATTACCTCCAGCATCTTGGTATGTGCCTTATTCTCATTGCTGTCGCTGCGCTCTCCCAGCAGAACCGTCAGATATTCGGAATTTTTAATCTCCATGGAAACCTTCTCCGATTCCTGCAGCACTTCCTCCTGGTTCTTAAAATCATTCCGGATAAAATTCCGGATAAACCTGGTCTTCTTCAGCTGGAGATTTTCCTTTTCCTTTTGTTCATTGGCCTCCACCAGCATCTGAATCCCGTTTTCAATGCTGTTCAGGTTATAATTGGTTTCCTCCTGGGAATCCAGCAGCTGATTCATTTTCCGTACCTTTAGCGCCATCTTCCTGGATAGCACCACAAGCAGAAGCGCCGTGGGAATTGCGCAGATAATCAGCATCCCTATGATTCCCCACTGTCCGGTGACAATCTTATCATAAAAAATATCCATATCCTGCAGGGAGCAATAGAGCATCCCGCTGTCTCCCTGCTGTACTGTCAGCAGATATTTTTCTCCATCCAGCTTAACCTGCCTTTGCTCCCCGGATTCTTTTATCAGCTCCAACAGTGCCGCATGGTCTGTTTCCCTGCTTTCTCTGGATACAATCACTTCATTATCATAAAGAATAAAATCCGACCGCAGATCCTCAGCCTCATTTATCATAAGAGAATCGTAATAGGTATCCGGCACAAAAAATACAAGTGTTTCCTGAAATTTAGGAGGAATGGCCTGCATATAAAGCACAATTCTGGAATTCCCAATATATTTCTGCACCCAGAAGCCGGAAACCGACTGCTCAGGAAAGACACGCAGTTCTTTGGATTCGGAAGACAGCTCCTCCTTTACCGTCTGTGCATCCATCCGCTCCATTACACAGCCCTGCTCTGCAAAATAATCGGAGTCCACAGAGGTCGTGCTGCTGTAGAGATAATCATCCTCGTGATATTGATAAAGAAGAAGCCGAAAGAACTGACTCACCGTAGTATATTGGAACAGATGCTTTTCCAGCTGCAGAGCGGCCAGAGGTTTTTCTGAAAGCTTGAATTTCGTCACCTCCGCAGCCAATCCCATCTGGTAGACAATATCATTGATTATCTGTATATCGTTTTCATGCCTGTTCATTTCCCAACGGAGATGCTCCTCATTGGAAACAAGAAAATCCGTATAGATCGTCCTGTAATAAAAACGGTACAGATAACTGCCAAGCACAGTAATGATCAGTATTACTATGATACTGAAGGCAGCGATATAGTAAAAAACGTTTTGTGATTTCAGTTCTCTCCAGATTTTTTTCACAGACAGGCCCCCCGCTCTTTATGTCATCCTTATCGTCTTTCCCCTTTATTTATAACATACAAACTGCTCTGCCGCCATCCGACAGCAGAGCAACACATATTTATTTCGATTTATTCCAAATCCATGGTATCAATTGCATCCTGATACATCTGTACATAATCTGCAACTCCCATTCCGTCAAACATCGATACAAAAGAGTTCCAGCTGTCGTCCGTCACACCTGTGGTAACGAAAGCAGCAATGTTTTCCACAACTGCATTATTGATATCCGTTTCTTTCAGCGTGCTGTCCTGAAGCTGCTGGGAAGTGAGCGGCGCCATATCCAGATAGTCGTTGGAATATTTCTGGATGATGCCGGCTGCATCATATTTCTCACAGTATTCGGTCTTTTCCGTACGCTGTTCGGGCATGTTAAAGTTTTCGGCAAGATAATTGCCGGGTGCGAAGAACAGAGTATTACAGTCAATATAATTCTTCACGTCCGCGCTGCCGTCATTGGTGACGGTGATTTTGCCGTTTTCATCGTATATCCAGCCAAGGCCTTCCCCGGCATCCTTTTCTCCGTAGTAGAGGGAGAACATGGTTTCCGTATCCAGCAGGGCATCCAGCCAGCGCATGGTTGCGGGCACATTCTGATTTGTGCTGGTAACAAACGCACCGGGCTTGCAAAGCTCAAGGTAACGGTAAAGGCTTGCACTGCTGTCCGGCGTCCAGAGTACGGAATTGGATGCCACTCCGTCGTCATAGGCCATCGCCAGCAGTCTCCATGCCGTGAAGAAGCCCACATTTCCCTCTTTCAGCTTCGTCTCTACCGTATTAAAATCCTGGGATACAATTTCCGGATCCACGAGCCCTTCTTCATAAAGCATATGCAGCCATTCCATACAGTCACGGAAGCCATCCTGTGTGGCTAAGAACTGTACCTTTTTATCATCATCAATGTAAATCCATTTATCAGGGTCGCAGGGAAGCCCGAACAGAGGGAGCATATAACGGATACCGTTAAATCCTATATCCAGTCCCATCTCAAGAGGGATTTCATCCGCCTGCCCGTTGCCGTTGGGATCGCCTGTCTTAAATGCGCGCAGCACCTCGGTCAGCTCCTCCACATTGGACGGAGTCTCCAGATTCAGGGCATCCAGCCATTCCTGGTTAATGAAGAAATGCTGATTTGTATTGATTTTCTGGCCTACCAGGTAGCCTACCGTATACACTTTTCCGTCGGAAGCCACAAGACTGGTTGTCGGATCATCCGCTTCCGCATCCCTTCTCTCCGTATAATTGGGCATATACTGATTGATCAGTTCATCCAGAGGCAAAACAATTCCCTGGGTTACGCCATATTCTTCATCATCCACCGCTCCGTTTCCGTTCGTGGCGAGGAGAACATCGGGATATTCCCCGGATGCGAAGGCCAGGTTCAGCTTTGTGCTCCAGTCAGAGCCTTTAATCACTTCCCATTCCGCATGAATGCCTGTCAGTTCCTCCAGATGTTTAACCCCGGGCATCTCGTCAAAATTCGTCAGGGAATCCGAATCACGGATGGCTATCATAACCTTCAAAGTAATCGGTTCATTTACAATGGGATAACCTGTCTCGTTAAAATTACCGTCTGCTGCCGCTGATACAGAACTCTCCGCAGCGCCCGATGCCGTTTCCCCCGCTGCCGCTCCCGTGGCCTGTGTTGTCCCGGAAGAGCTGCCGCAGCCGGCCAGAACCGATATGGTCATGGCTGCTGCCGTCAAAAGTGCAATTGCTTTCTTCTTCATAAAGAAAAACCTCCTTATTTTTATTGCAACACTGTTCGTGTTGGTTTCCTTTTTACCAATCTGTAACCATCATCCCTTTAAGGATCCAATCATAACACCTTTTTCAAAATACTTCTGCATCAATGCATATAAGATAACCACCGGCCCTGTCGCCACCACAATTATGCAGTATTTGGAAACGTTGGCAATACGCATGGCCTCCTGCATGGATGCCGAGCTGTCCGCCATGGACATCATATAGTCTCCGGACTTATCCACCTGCAGGGTTGCCAGAATTTCCCGAAGCACCGTCTGCAGGGGAAGCAGGTTCCTGTCACGCAGATAAACCAGGCCATTGAAATAATCGTTCCATTTTGATACCCCATAATATACAGCCAGGACAGCGATAATGGTTTTGCTCAGCGGCAGCACCACTCTGGAAAAATACTGGAAATGCGTGGCCCCGTCCAGCATGGCCGCCTCGTACAGTTCATTCGGAATGTTGGTCTGTATGTAAGTACGGGCAACCATCAGATTCCATACGCTGACGCAGCCCATGAGAATTATTATGGCCCTCGTATTATATAAGCCGATATTTTTCATCACCAGGAAGGTCGGAATCAGCCCTCCGTTGAAAAACATGGTGAATACGAAGAAAAAGTTAAGGAATCCCTTCCCTGCGAACTTAGGCCTCGACAGCGCATAGGCTGCCGCCAAAGTCACCAGAATACTGATCACCACGCTGGCAAAGGTATAAAAAAGGGAATTTCCATAGGAAGACCACAATTCCTTATACTTAAATACCGATTCATAACCTATCAGGGAAAAATCAACCGGATGAAAGATAACCTCTCCCCTTACGATCGCATCCGGATCCGATACGGATGCGATGCAGACCAGATAAAGCGGATACAGAATAATCAGCATGACCACAATCCAGAAAAGGGTATTAAATATGTGGAAAACCCGATTGCTGAAGCCTATCTGTTTTCTTGCTTTTTTTTTCATAATGATAACCTCACAATCCTTTCATCAGAATAATCCCACATCCGTCATACGTTTGGACAACTGGTTCACAGACACAATCAGAATAAAATTGATGATATTGATAAACAGCCCGATTGCAGCCGTGTAGGAAAACTGTCCGCTTCCAAGGCCTACATTGTATACATATACACCGATGATATCCGATGTGGGGATATTCCCCGGCGTCTGCATGACCAGAGCCTTATTCGTATCGGAGGCAAGCATTTTGCCGCAGTCCAGTATGAACACCATCATTGCTGTGGGAATCAGGCTGGGGATATCTATGTACCGGATTTTCTGCCAGATACTCGCGCCGTCAATTTCTGCCGCTTCATATAAGGATAAATCAATTCCGGTCAATGTGGCAATATAAAGGATCGTTCCGTAGCCTGCAGCCTGCCAGATCCCCGATATGATATAAATCGACCGGAATGCGGATGCGTCCGACATAAAGTCAATCGCCTTTAATCCGAGCGCTGTTCTTGCAAAATTAAGGATTCCGCTTGTGGGAGAAAGAAAAATATAAAGCATACCAGCAAGCACTACCGTGGAAATGAAATAGGGAACATAAATGCTTGTCTGGATAAATCTCTTTTTCTTCGTCCCGCGGATCTGATTCAGCAAAATAGCCAGAATCAGAGGCACCGGGAAACTCCACAACAGATAATACACATTCAGCAGCAAGGTATTGGACAACAATCTCTTAAAATAGTAGGCGTTGAAAAAATTCTTAAAATGCTTTAACCCCACCCAGGCACTGCCCGCAATACCATCCACCGCCTTATAATCCTTAAAGGCGATTTGGATACCGTACAACGGCAGATAATTGAAAACCACGAAATATATGACCGCCGGAAGAACTAAAAGATATAACTGCCAGTTATTCTTTAATACTGCTTTCAGGCCCAGCCTCTTTTTCATGGCTTTCGGTTTTCCCAATGCTTTCACTAAAACCGCTCCCTTCTTTTTTGTAACATTCATGCACCTTTCATGTCAAAACTATACAAATTATTCGTCACTTTTTCAACGTTATAAATTTTATCCCCTTTATCAGTCCGCAAAATGACCGTTTTTTTCCTTATTTACGCGCAATCAAAGGCGCTTCTTACAATCGTTCAGCGGTAAAAAACAGGGAATCTTTCCGATTCCCAAATTTTATACCGTCTGAAATTTATAACCTCCCTGCATTCTATCTGTCTAACTGACCCTGGCCTCAGAAAAAATATGCATAATAACAGACAAAATGCCGGTATGCATCAACCCCTGCCAATGCATACCGGCATGTACTGCTGAAATTATCTCATTCAGCCGGCCGGAGCGAGTTCAATTATTTTATCACAATATTTCTTCAAATCATAATCATGGGACACAATGATACAGAGTTTTTCCTTCGCTTCTTCCACCAGCGTATTGATTATGGCATCCCGGCTCACCGGGTCAAGCGATGCCGTAGGTTCATCAAACACAAGAACCGGCCTGCCCGAAAGAAGCGCCCTTGCCACAATAATCCTCTGCGCCTGGCCGAAGGAAAGGTTCTTACCATTCTCTTCAATCACCGTAGCGTAACCCTCCGGAAGCTCCAGGATCGTATCGTGTATATTCGCTTTCACCGCCGCTTTCCTCACATCCTCAAAAGTCACGCGCCTGTTTCCGTAGCGTATATTCTCTTCCACCGTCCCGGTATGCAGGATATGATCCTGGGGCACATAGGAAATACAGCTGCGCATCCCTGTTCCCGTAATTTTCTTCTCATCCAGCCATATGGCCACTTCTCCCTCCTGCGGCTCATAAAGTCCCAGGGCAAGCTTCAGGAAGGTAGATTTGCCGCAGCCGCTGGGACCGAAAATCCCCACAATCCGGTTTCCTCCCATTTCTCTGGTAAAATGCTCCATCACCTTTCCTTCCTCCCCATATCCGAAGGAAACATCCTGAAAGCAAAGAGTGGGAACCGCGTTTCCATATTCCGCTTCCATCTCCTCTGTCTGCGGCTCTTCCGGAATCTCCATCACCTCGATCACCCGCTTCGTACAGGCCAGATTGTTCTGCAGCTCCCCGATCAGCGGAATCATCTGTATAAAAGGCCAGGAAATATAATTGCTCACCTGCACCAGCCCCAGCACCGCGCCGATGGACATTTCCCCCCGGATAACATACCAGGCGCCCAGGCCGATCGCCGCAAAATTGATCATGATGCCCAGGAAACCGCTGCCCGCATTCATAACAGCCTGAATCTTCACCGATTTCAACTGTTTTTTCTTTTTGTCCCCGAACAGCTGACTGAAGTCCTGCGCCGATTTTTCATAGCAGGAAAAACATTTGATGGTGACCAGGGTGGCCAGCTGCTCCTGAAGATAGCCTCTCACCTTTCCTTCCCCATCCTTTGCCTTCAGCGTCCACTTCTGCAGGGCAGGCATGAGGAAATTGCTGAAAATAACAGGCAGCGGCGAAAGCAGCACCAAAGCCAGGGCGATTTTCCAATTAATAAGAAAGGCATAGGCAAACGCGAATAAAAAGGAAAAAATTCCTGCTGCCATGTTCACAATAGATTCCGGAATTACCCTGGCGCTTTGCGCCGAATCCTCCGTCAGCCTTGTGAGCATATCGCCGCTGTGGTAGGACTGGCTCTTTTCCACCGGGATTTTTTCCATATGGATAAGGAGCTTTTTCCGCAGCCTCCCATCCAGACTCAGGATGGAATTATTCTGCAGATACAGCTTAATCCCATCCAGCAGCATACTGACAAGGCCTGTAAGCACCACCGCCGTCATCAGGAAGGAAAGAGGCGCCGCCCCTTTTCCCTGTGCCTTATCCACAATCAGCTGCACGGCAACCGCCAGGCATACCTGAAACACGGCAATAACGGATACCAGCACTAACAGTCCCAGTATCATTCCTCTTTTCTTTTTCGTGAGTGACCAAATCCATCTTATCTGTTTCATAATCCAATCCTTACCTCTCTCGTCCCTAATTCCGGACAATCCTTCTGGTTTTCAAGCTGAATTCAGGATAACATGGTTTTCTGGCCCCTTCACGCAAGGAACGGTTGAGGAAACCGAGAGTGGAAATTCTTTGTAGTAAATATGGGAATATGTTAAAATTGTACCGGAACGCAACCGCTGCGGGCAATGCCCACGCCAGCAACATGATTGGAGAACCTTATGCTGTATTTTCTGCTTTTTGCCCGGACTGATACTATCAAAAAAGAACGGGAGGATTTTCTTTCCTCCTTCATACCGGAACCCTTCCATATAGAAACCGCCCTTTTTCCGGACGGCCCCGTGAGCCTGCTTCCGGAAAACCTTCCTTCCTGCTTCCTCATTGACAGAAGCGGTATGCCGGAGCTTCCTGATAATCCCTGGCTCCAGCTTCTGTCCATCCAATACCCGCTAATTCCCGTCCTATATTATGAGGAAGCCGCCGCCTTCCGGGAACAGCTGGAAAGCCTGCTCCTGAAAGAAAACGGCGGCAGCCCTCCAACCGGCAATCCCTGTCTCTCCTACGCGAAGAGCCGGTCTTTCCTGGATAACCTGACCTCACTCGGCTCCGCCAGCCCCCAGGAGGACCCTGAGCTTCCGGATTATTCCCATGTAAGCTTCGCCGTCTGCGCCGCCCGTTTATCCGATTCTTCCTGTGATGATCCGGCGTATGAAGCCTGCGCCATGCTCACCCGGAAATATCCGAATTCCTTCTGCTATCTCAACCGGAAGCAAAAAATCCTGCTCTTTGTCCTGTATGAGCATACCGGGAATTTTACCCAGCTGGAATTAAACCGTCAGACTCTGATGGAGCAGGCCGCCGCAACCGATAGTTTCCTCCCTCCTTTTAAGTTTGGAGTGATACACCACGGGCTTTCCGGGCTGGTCTCCTCCTTTCTGGAGGCGGAGCAGGTATATTATGTTAACAGGCTCCGCACCCCCTGTCTTTATTTTGAACAAATATCCGGGCCTCCGGGACAGCTGTTAAAGGCGGAACGCCTGATGGAGATCGAACGCTCCATACGTACCGATATCCAATTCAGAGAAGGCCAGAATGCCCTTGCCTATACCAGGCAGTGGTTTGCGGAATACCGCCGTCTGGGATACGAACCGGAAGCGGTGAAATACGATATGATCATACTGTATGCCAGTATCAAGTATGTGCTCTTTGATATGTACGGATTAAAGCTGAAACGGATAAAGTCCGGTCTTGAGGTGCATGAAATCATCCACATCGCCACTATGGATGAACTGGAGGAATGGTTTGTCACATGGCTGCTTTATACCTTGGACAACTTCGACCTGACCCGTTCCAATACCGGCTTCCGTATCCAGGAGGTCCTGCAGTTTATATCCAACCATGTCATGGACGACTTGTCCCTGAATACCATCGCCAGCTATTTCTATGTCAATCCATCCTACTTCAGCACCCTGTTTAAAAAAGAGACAGGCCAGACCTATATCTCCTATATCACCAGGCTGAAAATGGATAAGGCCCGGGAACTGCTTGCTGCCAACTGCAAGGTTTATGAAACAGCCCACCTGCTGGGCTATGAGGATATCCGGCATTTCCGTAATACCTTCAAAAAATACCATGGGGTTTCCCCCTCCGAAGTCAAACCTCCGCCGGACGGACACGGCCATTAATTTTACTCCGCGAATCCTTAAGCCTGCTTCTGCAGAAATAGGAAAAGATAAAATACACCACAAAAAATCCGGGAATCTGCATCCCGGATTTTTTATGTCTATAGCTGCTGCCCCTATATTCTGGGCAGGTTATTGGTTCCTCTCGGCCCCTTCTTTTCCCATTTCACTTCCCGTACCGTCCCTGTTTCGCTCACCAGGACCACCGGCACATACATAACGCGCCTGTTCTTATTTTCTTCATAAGTAAATTCCGCCGCAAACCGGTATACCGGTTTCAGCGGGCCTTCCGCGCAGATTTCATACTCCAGCTCCTTGATTCCCGCTCCCATGTGTGCCATGGTAAGGAACACGGAAGCTTCATTCTGCGGAAGCACCGTACATCCCTCCCGGTTGTACAGATATACATTGATACGGTCGGAAGTAACCGATTTGGAGGTATTTGACAAAATAAATTTGATTTTCTTCGGCTCATCCCTGGTTATCACCGGATCCCCGCAGTAATCCACCCGTACATTGAGATAGGGGAATTCATACTTTATCGTTTTCATTTCCTCATAAATATTTCTGAAATAAGGCTTTGCAAAATAGCTTTCTTCCCGTTCCTCTTCCGTCAGAGCCAGTTCCTCCCAGGCCGTTTTCCGAATGGCAAGCACCCTGTCCGTGAGTTCCTCCACGGTTGCCGGAATCCTGCCCGCCATACGGAAAGGATCAATGCTGCAGGTCACTATTTTTCTGCCGATTGGCTCAATCCATTTTTCTTCAAAAAATTCAATCCCGTACATGATTCCGAAAAGAGAAGCGATGGTTCCTGCCGTACAATCCGTATCTTCCCCGTAATGCACTGCCGTCAGGACCGATTTTTCAAAATTACCCTCTCCGAAAAGCAGTCCGTAGATAATAATCATGATATTGGAAGGTACGTCCCACCCCATCTTTCCATTATTATATCCTTTTTCCTCATCCTCTTCCGATATATAATGCCACTCCAGATGGCCTATGAAATTCTGCATGATATATTCCCTTGTTTCCTCTTCATTCATGCCCGCTTCATAGGTTTCGATGGCTTTTCTTATCCCCCGGTTCACCGCACAGTCCTCCGGTATATAAGACAGGCCGATTTCAATCAGTTTCCGGATATCCCTGCAGTAAAAAGCCGCACTTTCCATGGCTGCGATAAATATCTCCGCATAGACACCCTCTCCGTCCCCATGATCCACGATTGCATCCTCAAAAGCATACTGCGCCGCAAGCTCCGGATGTCCCGGGAACAGACATGCCCAGATCTCCGAACGGATATAGGAACCGCAGCTGTCCTTGAAATCATTATTGAAGCTGCCCGTCACAGGAGGCTGGAAACCGCTTCTTAAATTCGTTTTTGCCACTCCATACTCCGCATGGGTAAAAATCATGAACTCATTAAAATACTCTCCCAAATCCTTGGCATCAATATGGATCCCCCTGTCCTCCATGGCGAGCAGCCACAGAATCTGAATATCCAGATCATCATTAGGAAGGGGCTCCCCGTTCAAATCATGGGTATAATAAGTAATATCATTTTTGCAGCGTTCCCATTCCATAGGCATTCCCAGCGTTCCGCCTATATTTTTTCCCATCCAGCACCCGTATACTTTACTCCGAAATTCTTCTTTATTCATATTCTGATCACTCCCTTTATTTCATTTCCGGGCGCACCTATTCCTTAACCGCGCCCGCATTAAGACCGTTTACAATAAACTTCTGCATCAGCAGGTAAATAATAATTCCCGGCACCAATATAATAAACAGGGCCGCATACAGCTTACCCACGTTCCCGCCGTACATGGACTGGAACTTGGTGGGAATAACCGTAATGGTCATGATTTCTTCCTTACGCAGCATGACAAATGCCATCATATACTCATTCCAGCTGGACAGGAACGTCCAGATCACCGCCATGACAATAGAAGGCTTACACATAGGCACCGCAATTTTAAACAAAGTCTTCACGATACCGCAGCCATCAATCAAAGCCGCTTCCAGCACCGTATTGGGCAGTGCATCGAACCCGTTCTTAATAGTAAGCAGGTTAAAAGGAGCAATCAGCACCACATAAGGCCCCAGCACAGCCAGATAAGTATTTAAAATCCCCAGCTTTGAATTGATCTGGAAAACAGGCACCAGTATAGCCGCCGCAGGCAGAAGCAGCGCGGACAGCAGAAAAATATATATCCCGTTCTTAAATGGAAAATTCAGCTTGGAAAGCGCAAATCCCGCCAGCACATCCAGCACTACCACAAGTACCACCACGCTCACACTTATTATCAGACTGTTGATAAAATAGGTTTCAATATGATATTTGGTCAGGATATCCACATAATTTTTTATTCCGCCGCCCTGGAAAGAACCATGTATCAGGATACCGATAGGCAGAAGAATCACCGCAACACAGGCAATACAAATCAGGTACCGCAGAAGGTTACCCATTCCTTTTATTCTTTTCATGTCCCTACCCTCTTTCCTCAGTAAATGGTTTTGGAATTATAAAGCCTGAGCTGGAATACCGTAATCACTCCCGCTATCAGGAACATCACCACCGCGATCGCCGATGCATACCCCTGCTCATAATTAGTAAAAGCCGCCTCATACAGATAAGCGGCAAACGTCTGCGTGGAATTCGCCGGTCCGCCGCCGGTAAGAGAAGCCACCAGATCATACTGCTTCAGCGCGCCGATCACACCGATAATCGTCAGATTATAGGTAGTCCCCCTCACCAACGGAAACGTAATCTTCCTCAGAATCTGAAAATGCGTGGCCCCATCGATTTTCGCCGCCTCATAAAGATCCTCCGAAATCCCAGCCATAGCCCCATAATATAAAGTCATGGAATAACCCGTCCACTGCCAGATATTAACTATAATAATCGCCCATATGGCAAGCTTCGGATTCGAAAGCGGAGCACTCACCCCGAAAAAAGAAAGAATCCCCTTCAAATACCCGATATTCGGATCCAAAAGCCTGTAAAAGACCTGTCCGATTATTATAGAAGAAAGGATTGCCGGCATAAAAAGGATCGCTTTCGATACATCCCTGCCCACAAATTTCTTCTGGAACATATCCGCCAGCAGAAATCCCAGAACTGCCTGCACCGTCACCGTAAACAAGGCAAAAAGCAGAAAATTCCGCAGAACAATCCGAAACACCTTGTCCTTAAAAATATTAATAAAATTCGTCGCCCCGATAAACGTCATATCCGGGTCGATCCCATTCCAATCATAAAAACTGATTCTCACATTATAAAAAACCGGATAAACCATATACACCAACACAAATAAAATCAATGGCAGCACACACATAAATCCGATTTTTCTGCTGTTCCTAAAATTAATCCCTCTTCCGGCCTCCTGCTTTTTCCCAGATCCTGTTTGAAAATTCCTTTCCATCACATGCCCGCCGCACTTTGCGGCATTTGCATACGTGAAAACAAATTTTCAAAAACACTCTAACCCTATAAACCCTGCACCTGCCGGGCACACCTGAAAAGGACCGCCGCACATACGATTTTTCTCGCCGTACGGCAGTCCCATTCCACAATACATATATCAAAAATTATCTTCTACCTGGAAATTCCCGCAGCCGCCTCTGCCATTGCCGCAGCCGCATCCTCCGGAGACGCCGCTCCTGTCGCCAAAAGCTGCAGCTGATCAAACAGTTCATCATTCAGCTTCGTATAGAAAGAACTGCGGAATCCCACCGTATTATCAGAAGCCGCTGCTGCTGAAATCGTATCATAAGCCGCCTTATAATCATCCGTCAGAGCAACCGCCGGACTGGGAGCATCCTTCAATACACTGAAAAAGCCCAGACCATCCACCACCGACTGCTGCATATCATAACACAGCCACTTTACAAACTCCCAGGCCGCCTGCTGATTAGGACTGGCCGCATTAATTCCCCACGCCACATCGGGAGCCGTAAGCACCGCACCCTCTTTTCCTTCAATAGAAGGCATCGTCGCTACCCTGATATCATTAGAAGAAAAATTCTCATAAAAAGAATTCTCCGCCTTTAATGAGCCCAAATCCCACGACCCATTAAAAATCATAGGAATAGAAGAATTCCCATCATCATCCTTCCACTGAGAATACCCCTCATTATAAATCGTCGTAGACAGCGCACCATCCTGCACAATACCATCCGTAAACAACCTCTGATAATAATCAAAAGCCTTTACCACATCACTCTCCGTCCACTCCGCATCCAAAGCAAAAACATCATTACACAAACCCTTATTAATCGTAGCCAGAATCGTAATAAACATATCATAATTCTGCCAATTATCCTTACCGCCGAACATCAAAGGAATCTGCCCCGCACTCCGCAGAGTCTGAGCCGCCTCCGCAAGCTCCTCCCATGTTGCAGGAAAACTTGCAACACCACTCTCCGTCATAAGCTTATTATTATACCAGACAGTCCCCGACGCACTCATAGCGCTGGGAAATGCATAAATCCCGTCACCCGAAAGCTTAATCGTAGTAAAAGACGCATCCGTAAACAGATCCTCCCAGCTATCCCCCCACTCAGCCTTCGCATAATCAGCCATAGGCGCCAACTGCGACTTATACTGCTCCAAATCCGCTCCCGGAGCAATCCCGATAACATCCGGCGCACTCCCCGCAGCAAAATCAACCTTCAAAGCATTATAATGATCCTCCTGCCTCATTATCGTAACAGTAGCATGAATCCCCGGATGCGTAGCATTAAACTCATCCGCCACAGCCTGTGTCAGCTCCGAATCCTCCGTAAACCCCTTATAATTCCCCAAGGCATACTGCCAGGACTGCACCGTGATCTCCACCACCTCACCGTCCCCGGCCGCCTCCGTTCCTTCTGCCGCCGCACTCTGCCCAACAGCCTCTTCACTGCCAGCCGTCTCTACAGCCCCCGCGTCCTTACTCCCGCAAGCCCCCAAAGACAACACCATCACACCCGCCAACAAAACCGCAATCATTTTTCTCATAACCAAACCATCCCTTCACTAACTCTTTTTCTCTGAATGCATTCAACTTACCCTTGCATTATAGTTTAACGACCATTTTTATCAAAGAGCATTATTTTTAGTAAAAACAGGTGGTTTTTTTTAGTTTATGAATTTTCCCCCATTTATTTATATTATACCCCCTCCTTATCTCTACTTTTTGGACATAAAAAAAAGACCCGAAAGCCTTCCTGGTTCTATCCGTGATTAGGGTATGCCGCCTGCGCCCTCTCTTAGTATCCGGGGGCTCCCTATGTCCCTGTTCCGGCTGCGTTCTC
>ENA-OPVH01001041-OPVH01001041.1-human-gut-metagenome-genome-assembly--contig:-NODE-1041-length-15121-cov-1.408536_pt1 | contig 15121 bp, 10 predicted proteins | sample MGYA00241494_ERZ501980 | MGnify/ENA primary metagenome ERZ501980 (study PRJEB25962, sample SAMEA1964914) | human gut metagenome | biome: human gut; feature: human-associated habitat; material: faeces... | reverse complement strand
CCTTCAAACCTTCTGCATAGGGCCGGTTCTGCCGCAGGTGTGCATAATAATAGTACCGTTTCCGGTCAGCGCTGCGGATGCCGCCATCATTGTTATTTCCGGTAAGGCCGGTGTGGAAGTCGGCACCCAGAAAGCCTGGGAGCTGTGTGACAGATATAAGCTTCCCCGCATGGTATTCGTAACCGATATGGATATTGATAATGCTTCCTATCGTCAGATAGTGGAAGATATGACCAGCCTTTACGGCAAGAAAATCGCTCCCTTCCATCTGCCCATCCGTGAAAATGAGAAGTTTGTGGGCTATGTCAATGTTATTTCCGAGACCGGCTACAGATGGCAGGGCAAGGAAGTCGTGGAATGTGAGATTCCCGAATACAACAAACCAAACCTTCAGATTTGCCGTGACACCTTGATGGAAGCAGTTGCTGAAACAAGTGAAGAGTTCATGGAAAGATATTTCAGCGGCGAATCCTTCTCCGAAGCGGAGATCAGGGCTGCCCTGCGTACCAACATCGATGACGGAACCATTGTTCCCATGTCCATGGGCTCCAATATTCTGGGACAGGGTATTTATACCCTGCTTGACGATATCGTTAAATATCTCCCCAGCCCGGAGGGTCGGGAATATGCCGGTATCAATATGAAAACAAAGGAAATTTTCCAGGCGAATTTCGATTTTGCTAAGGCGAAGAGTGCTTTTATCTTCAAGACTATTGTAGATCCTTTTATCGGCAAGTATTCTCTGATTAAAGTTTGTTCCGGTGTCCTGAAAACAGACGATCAGATGCTTAATTATGATAAGGATATTGAAGAAAAAATCGGAAAGCTTTATGTGATGCAGGGAAGCAAGCCGATTGAGGTGAGTGAGCTTCATGCCGGAGATATCGGTGCTCTGGCCAAGCTTACCGGCGCGAGAACAGGAAATACCCTGTCTACCAAGAGCACACCCATTGAATACGGCAAGACGGAAATTTCCGTTCCTTATACTTCCAAGAGATATAAAGCCAAGAACAAAGGGGATATTGATAAGATTTCACAGTCCCTTACAAAGATGACTCATGAAGATTTAACCCTGAGAGTGGTTAATGATTCGGAAAACCATCAGTCACTGCTGTATGGTATGGGTGACCAGCATCTGGATATTGTGGTAAGCAGGCTGCTTAATGAATATAAGGTGGAGATTGAATTGAGCCAGCCCAAGGTTGCCTTCCGTGAAACCATCCGCAAGAAATCAGATGTGGAATACAAGTACAAAAAACAGACCGGCGGCCATGGACAGTATGGCCATGTCAAGATGAAATTTGAACCTTCAGGTGATCTTGAGAAGCCTTATGAATTTGCCCAGGAGGTTGTGGGCGGCGCTGTACCGAAGAATTATTATCCTGCAGTGGAAAAGGGAATTCAGGAATCCGTTCAGAGGGGGCCGCTGGCGGCTTATCCGGTAGTCGGAGTGAAAGCGATTCTGTATGATGGATCCTATCACCCTGTAGATTCTTCGGAAATGGCATTCAAGATGGCAACCATCCAGGCTTTCAAGAAGGGCTTTATGGATGCCGGACCGGTTCTTCTGGAGCCGATTGCATCCCTGAAGGTAACGGTACCGGATCAGTACACCGGTGATGTTATGGGAGATTTGAACAAACGCCGGGGCCGCGTGCTGGGAATGACTCCTATCGCAGGCGGAAAGCAGATTGTGGAGGCCGATGTGCCTATGACGGATCTGTATGGATATTGTACGGACCTGCGCTCCATGACCGGAGGCAGAGGTGATTATTCCTTTGTATTTGCCCGTTATGAGCAGGCTCCTTCCGATATTCAGGAGAAGGAAGTTGCTGCGAGAGCGGCAAAAGTAGCAGAAGGAAGCGAAGAATAAAGTCTTTTTTAGAGAAGAAAAGCAAAATTGGGGTAAGGGCGCCGAAGATGTTGGGGGATATCTTCGGCGCCCTTTTTATTATAAAAACTTTTCCTGCACGGGTTTGCAGGTTTTTTTGTCAAAATAAGAAATACATCACAAAAACAATATAATATTTTAATAAAAACAATAAAAACAACACGATATATGTTGTTTTATAAATGATTTGGGTGTATGATAAGGATGCTTACAGAAAAAGAGTGAAAAGAAAGCAATATTTGGGAAGCAGGAAAGGAGACTGTTATGAAGGTTTTGGAATCTAAATTTGTGAAGGATTTTATTAAGATGGCGGATGATGGTTACCGGGAAGGCTGGCATGAACGAAACGGCGGCAATTTGTCCTATCGGATCAAGCCGGGAGAGGTGGAGAGCATCAGGAACCGCCTGAATGATCATAGTGTATGGACGCCTATTGGAGTCCAGGTTCCCGACCTTGCCGGGGAGTTTTTCCTTGTGACGGGAACGGGCAAGTATTTCCGTAATATCATTGTGGATCCGGAAGCCTGCATTGCGATAATAGAGATAGACGAAAAAGGGGAAAATTATTGTATCCGCTGGGGACTGGTGGAAGGCGGCGGGCCGACCAGTGAGCTGCCAACACATTTAATGAACCATGAAGTAAAGAAGAGAGTGAGCAGCGGAACACACAGAGTCATATATCATGCGCATACTACGAATGTGATTGCGCTCACCTTCGTTCTGCCCCTGAATGATGAAATTTTCACAAGAGAGCTGTGGGAGATGGCTACGGAATGCCCTGTGGTTTTTCCGGATGGTGTCGGCGTTATTGGATGGATGGTTCCCGGAGGAAGGGAAATCGCTCTGGAAACCGGAAAATTAATGGAGAAATATGATGCGGTCATCTGGGCTCATCATGGCATGTTCTGCTCCGGTGAAAATTTTGACTTGACCTTCGGGCTGATGCATACCATTGAAAAATCGGCGGAGATTCTGATTAAAGTTCTTTCCATGAAACCGGATAAGCTTCAGACAATTACACCGGATAATTTCCGTGATCTGGCGGTATCCTTCCATCTGCAGCTGCCGGAACGGTTCCTTTACGAAAAGCAGGATTAACAGTTACTTTTCCTTATGCCTGTACTTTCCGGCACGGGGCAAAACAGGAACTTCCGGCAATACGGGAGCTTTGACTTTGTCCCGGGCAAATTCCAGATAGAAGCTTTGTATTTTCAGTTTGTTCTCTTCATACATATCCAGGATCTGATACAGTTCCTTGTAGTATCCGAACAGAATCTTTTTGGTGCGTATTGTCTCCTTGAGATCAATTTTGCTGTCAACCAGGCTTCCCTTTGTTTTTACATAATAATAAAAAGGCGTGGTCAGAACTTGGACATTGGAAGTATACTTCAGGTATTCCAGGTTAAATTTAAAATCCTCACACCAGTCCAGATCGTGTGAAAAGTACAATTGATTTTCTTTGATGATATCCATCCGGTAAAATTTATTCCAGATTACCCCATAATAGAAATTGGCGGGAGATTTCATCATATATTTGGCGAATTCAGCCCTGCTCATGGAGCTGGATGTGGGGATATGGCCCTTAATCCAGATTCGTCTGCCTATAACCCGGTAATAATCAGAAATAACGAGCTGTGTGTCCGGTTCCATTGCCTGCAGCAAAAGAGAAGTGGCGTCCCGGGTAAGCCAGTCATCCGCATCTACAAATTGAACGAAATCCCCTTTAGCCATCTGCAGTCCTAAATTCCGGCTTTCCGACACGCCGGAATTTTTTTTGTAAATAACATGCAGACGGGGATCTTTCTTTTCATAACGTTCAAGGATAACGCGGCTGTGATCTGTGCTGCCGTCATCGACAGCGATAATTTCCAGATTGGGATAGGTTTGCCTGATGATACTGCAAAGACAACGCTCCAGCGTCTGTTCCCTGTTATATATGGGAATAATAATAGAAACTAAAGGATTATTCAATCGAATTATCTGCCCTTCTTTTGTGATTTGTTCCTATATATTTTATCATGCGCAAAGAGGAGAAACAAGGGCAAAGTACCTGGCTGCAGCCCCATTTGTCCTGTGCTCCGGGCGCAGACCAGGCATTGCTATAGATGGGATAATGTGGTACAATGAATTAATTTGTTAGCAGTCCGGTTTCAAAGGCCGGGACAGGCTGACGAAAGGGATTGCCGGAATGGAAGACCGGCAGGGAGGAGTATTATTTTATATGAAAAAAGGTGTATTATACACAATTTTGGGTGTTCTGGCCGCAGTTGTTGCGTTTATCTATTATTATGTTACGCTGCCGGCTATTAATATTCATTCCAGTGGTTTCTGGTTTTTTATCATGGCAGCGATTGTCGTGGTGATAGTCCTGTATGTCATCCGCAAGGCGGGAAAAGACATGGCGGGCTCAGGAACCGTAGCCTTGAAGCTCAGCCTGAAGGAATATAAACCCTTGAAGTGGATGGGGATTCTGCTGCTGCTGATACTGGCTGCATATATTATCGGAAGCATATTGTCGTCACCCATCATAAATGCAAAGAAATACCAGCAGCTGCTGGCGCTGGAAAACAGGAATTTTACAGATGACATTAAGGAAGTGGATTATCGGACGATACCGCTTCTGGATAAGGACTCCGCAGCGCTGCTGGGCGATCGTAAGATGGGCAGCCTGGTAGATATCGTTTCCCAGTTTGAGGTGGCGGATGATTATACCCAGCTTAATTACAATGGGGTGCCGGTAAGAGTTACCCCGCTTGTATATGCGAGTCCTGTCAAGTGGCTGACCAATCAGAAAAATGGTATTCCGGCGTATATCCGCATTGATATGACAACACAGGATACGGAATGTGTGATGCTGGAGGAGGGAATCAAATATTCCAAATCCGAATATTTTAACCGCAATCTGTACCGTCATCTGCGTTTTCAGTTCCCTACCTATATTTTCGGGGATCAGCTTTTCTTTGAAATCGATGATGAAGGTGTTCCCTACTGGGTATGTCCTGTGAAGAAATTTAATATCGGGCTTTTCGGAGGCGTTACCATAGGGCGTGTTGTCCTCTGTAATGCTATTACCGGAGAATGTACGGATTATGACATACAGGATGTTCCCCAGTGGATAGACAAGGTGTATTCCGCAGAGATGCTGATGCAGCTGTATGATTATCATGGAATATACCAGCATGGATTTTTTAACAGCGTTTTAGGACAGAAGGACTGTCTGGTGACCACCAATGGATATAACTATATCGCTCTGGATGATGATGTCTGGGTATATACCGGTATTACCTCTGTTAACGGGGATCAGTCCAATGTAGGCTTTGTACTGATGAACCAGAGAACGATGGAAACCCGTTTTTATAAGGTGGAAGGCGCTACGGAGATGTCGGCCATGTCTTCGGCGGAAGGGCAGGTACAGAATCTGGGGTATAAATCTTCCTTCCCCCTGCTTTTAAATATTGCGGATGAGCCGACCTATTTTATGGCGCTGAAGGATGCGGCGGGCCTCGTTAAGAAATATGCCATGGTAAATGTGCAGAAATACCAGTGGGTGGCAATCGGGGATACCATTCAGCAATGTGAGAAGAGCTATAATGAGCTGCTGAGTACAAACGGAATTGTGAGCCAGAACACGGATGCTTATCAGGAAGCTTCCGGCAGGATTGAATCCATTTCCCCTTTAGTTCTGGAAGGAACCACTCATTATTATATTTGTATAGAAGGAAATGAGAATATTTTTGATGTGGATTTATCGAATGACAAGCTCATCGGAATCGTCCGTTTCAAAGCAGGTGACCGGATTACCATCAAGTATCTCGATGAAGGCGGCCTGAATCCGGTACAGGAGCTGAATTAGAAGAAAGGCACTATTGACAAAAGCCGGGAAAAAGGATAAAATTATCCCTAGTTTCCGGGAAAATGGCATATTTTCTGCATTTCTCGGCAAAATAGCAATAAGACAAAGACATGGAAGAGGAATAGTAAGGATTCTGTCCTTTTAAGAGAGCCGCCGGGTGGTGTGAGGCGGTAAGGATAAATCCCCAACTCGCCTTGGAGTCCTCCGGGTGAACCACTTGAAAAAGGAAGTAGTCCGGAGCGGGAGTTCCCGTTACAGAAATTTAAGTGCGCGTCAGGCTGCGGAGAAAGGATTCGTTCTCCCGGGCACAATGACGCGAATTAGAGTGGTACCACGGAAAAGAAGCCCTTTCGTCTCTAAGCAGAAGAAAGGGCTTTTGTTATCCCTATAAGAGGAAAAATATATGAGCAGTAAAAAAGGAGGAAGCTATGGCAGCACCATACAATCACAGAGAGATTGAAGAGAAATGGCGGAAAGAATGGGAAACTAACCCTGTAAACGTCAATGATGGAAAGAAGCCCAAGTATTATTGTTTGGACATGTTCCCCTATCCTTCCGGAAACGGACTTCATGTAGGACACTGGAGAGGCTATGTTATTTCCGATGTATGGAGCCGTTACAAAATGCTCAACGGCGGCCATTACATTATCCATCCCATGGGATGGGATGCGTTCGGCCTTCCGGCAGAAAACTATGCCATTAAAATGGGAGTGCATCCTGCAATTTCCACGGCAGATAATGTGTCAAAAATTAAAAGCCAGATCAAACAGATCGCAGCTTTGTATGACTGGGATATGGAAGTGAACACTACGGATCCTTCCTTTTATAAATGGACCCAGTGGATCTTCGTAAAGATGTTCAAGGCAGGGCTTGCCTATGAGAAGGAAATGCCTATTAACTGGTGTCCTTCCTGTAAAACAGGCCTGGCTAATGAAGAGGTGGTAAACGGTAAGTGCGAGCGCTGCGGAGCTGACGTTACTAAGAAAAACCTGAAGCAGTGGATGCTGAAAATCACCGCTTATGCGGATCGTCTCCTGAATGATCTTGATAAGCTGGACTGGCCGGAAAAAGTAAAGAAGATGCAGACCGACTGGATTGGCAAGTCCTACGGTGCGGAAGTTGATTTCCCGGTTGACGGCAGGGATGAAAAGATCACTGTCTATACCACAAGGCCTGACACCCTTCATGGAGCGACCTTTATGGTACTGGCTCCGGAGCACAGCCTGGCTGCCAGCCTTGCCACGCCGGAAAATAAAAGCGCAGTAGAGAAATATATTTACGATGCCTCCATGAAATCCAACGTGGACAGGCTTCAGGATAAGGAAAAGACCGGCGTTTTCACAGGAACCTATGCCATCAATCCTTTAAACGGAGCCAAGGTGCCCATCTGGCTGTCTGATTATGTACTGGCAGATTACGGTACGGGAGCTATCATGTGCGTGCCCGCCCATGATGACAGGGACTTTGAGTTTGCGAAGAAATTTGATATTCCGATCATCCAGGTTATTGCCAAAGATGGGAAAGAAATTGAAAATATGACGGAGGCTTATACGGAAGCAAGCGGAACCATGATCAATTCCGGAGAATGGAACGGCATGGAGAGCGCCGTGCTGAAGAAGGAAGCTCCGATAATGATTGAAAAGATGGGAATCGGCCATAAAACGGTGAATTACAAACTCCGTGACTGGGTATTCTCCCGTCAGCGTTATTGGGGAGAGCCTATTCCGATTGTTCATTGTCCGGAGTGCGGCTGTGTGCCTGTACCGGAGGATCAGCTTCCTTTGCTGCTTCCTGAAGTGGAGTCCTATCAGCCTACCGGAACAGGTGAATCTCCGCTGGCGGATATTGACTGGTGGGTGAACACCCCTGTCTGCGGCGCTCCTGCCAAGAGAGAGACCAATACCATGCCTCAGTGGGCCGGTTCTTCCTGGTATTTCCTTCGTTATGTGGACAACAAAAATGATAAGGAATTGGTGAGCAGAGAAAAGGCGGATAAGTATCTTCCTGTAGATATGTATATCGGCGGCGTGGAGCATGCGGTACTGCATCTGCTTTATTCCCGTTTTTATACCAAATTCCTGTATGATTCCGGCGTGGTTGATTTTGATGAACCTTTCATCAAGCTGTTCAACCAGGGTATGATTACCGGTAAGAATGGTATTAAAATGAGTAAATCCAAAGGAAATGTAGTTTCCCCGGATGATTTGGTAAGGGATTACGGCTGTGATTCCCTGCGTATGTATGAGCTTTTCGTAGGTCCTCCGGAACTGGACAGCGAATGGGATGACAGGGGTATTGACGGTGTGAACCGTTTCCTGAACCGTTTCTGGAATCTGGTTATGGATAATAAGGACAGCGGCGTACAGGCTGACAAGGAAATGCTCAAGGTACGTAACCGGATGATCCATGAAATCACGACCAGACTGGAAAACTTCAGTCTGAATACTGTAGTTTCCGGCTTTATGGAATACACTAACAAGATGATTGATATGGCGAGAAACGGCGGCATTGATAAAGAAACCCTGAAAACGGCGGTTATTATGCTTTCTCCCTTCGCTCCCCATATCGGTGAAGAACTGTGGCGCCAGCTGGGCGGAACAGATTCCGTATTCCATGCAGTATGGCCGGCAGCGGATAAGGAAGCTATGGCGGACGATGAAAAGGAAGTTGCAGTTCAGGTTAACGGCAAGACAAAGATGGTGGTGACCATACCGGTTGAAATCAGCAAGGAGGATGCGATAGCGGCAGGCCGGAAGGCTCTGGAAGATGCCGGAAAGCTGAGCGGGACAGTGGTTAAGGAAATTTATGTTCCCGGTAAAATTATTAATATTGTTGCAAAACCTTAAACCCATGGTATAGAGGTTATGAAAAGCCTGTCGGAGAAACAACTCCGATGGGCTTTTTTTGCTGGTGTGCCCAGTTATTAATCTTTTGCTGCACTGCTATAGGAGGAAACCCGGTTTCACAGAAAAATCACATATTTTCCAACATTTTTACACAAAAATGGAATACATTTATAACAGTTTATCAGTAGAGTCGGCTTAAAAATGTTGCAAGGAGGATAGAAGATGATAGAGGTGAATCATCTGATAAAAAAATATGGTAGCCATTATGCTGTGAATGATCTTTCTTTTCAGGTAGAGAAGGGACAGATCTATGGATTCCTCGGACCGAACGGCGCAGGAAAGTCCACAACGATGAATATCATTACCGGCTATCTGGCGCCCACCGCCGGAGAAGTGAAGGTAGACGGACATGACATTATGAAAGAACCGGAGGAGGCCAAGCGCTGTATCGGCTATCTCCCGGAAATGCCTCCTGTTTATCCGGATATGACAGTACAGGAATACCTGCGTTTTGCGGCGGAGCTTAAAGGAATTCCTTCCAAAGAACGGGAAGAACGTATGGAAGAAGCCATGAAGATGACCCGCGTCCTGGATATGAGGGGCAGGCTGATCCGCAATCTTTCCAAAGGGTACAAGCAGAGAGTCGGGCTGGCCCAGGCTCTGTTAGGCTCTCCGGAGGTTCTGATACTGGATGAACCAACGATCGGACTGGATCCCAAGCAGATTATAGAAATCCGGGATTTGATAAAGAGCTTGAAAAATAAGCATACCATAATCCTGAGCTCCCATATCCTTTCGGAGGTAAGCGCCGTCTGTGATAAGATCCTGATTATTTCCAAAGGAAAACTGGTGGCATGTGACACGCCTGAAGGGCTGACAAGGCTGATGACAGGCGAAGCGGAGCTGGAAATTACCGTAAAGGGAACACAGGAGAAGCTGCTGGCGGTTCTGGAGAAAATCGGGGAAATAGAGGAGAGCAGGCTGGAGACAGTATCTGAAGAGCAGACAAAAGCGGTCATAAAAACCGGAGAGGATGTGGATATCAGGGAACCTCTTTTCTATCTTTTAGCGGAAGAAAAGCTGCCTTTGCTGGATATGCATATCAGCACCAAATCGCTGGAGGATATTTTTCTGGAGCTTACGGACTCTGAAAAAATGAATGCGGCGAATGAAGAAGAGGAAGAGGTACATACAAAGAAAGGAATCCATTTTTCTAGAAAAAAGGAGGAAAAGAAAATAGAGCAGGAGGAAACGGATAATGAAAGCAATTTATAAAAGAGAACTGAAAGCCTATTTTCATTCTATGACAGGGTGGCTGTTCCTTGCTGCGAATATATTTCTGTCAGGCCTGTATTTCTTTGCACTGAATCTTCGGTTTGGGTATTCCAGCCTGGCCAATACGATTTATAACATTTTATTCTTGCTGCTGATTACCATTCCTATTCTGACAATGCGTATGGTGTCGGAGGAAAGGAGGCAGAAGACAGATCAGCTGATCCTGACCTCCCCGGTATCCGTCGGCAGGGTGGTATTGGGCAAATATCTGGCGGCGGCCAGCATTTTTACCCTTTCCACACTGGTGATAGCGGCTTATCCTCTCATCCTGTCCCGATTCGGCGCCGTATCCATGGGAGAGAGCTATACGGCTCTGCTGGCTTATTATTTATATGGCCTGACCTGTATTGCCATCGGACTGTTTATTTCTTCCGTGACAGAAAGCCAGGTAATCGCTGCGGTGCTGAGCTTCGGCGCTCTTTTTCTGGGATATATGATGGGCAGTATAACCGGACTGATTTCTTCCACGGGAAATCTGTTTACCCGGATTTTGAATGTTTATGATATGACAAGCCGCCTGGAAGATATGATGCAGGGCTCCATGGAATTGAAATCTGTATTGTATTTCCTTACATATATTCTTGTATTTCTGTTTTTTACCGTACAGTCGGTTCAAAAGAGAAGATACCAGGTGTCTGTGAAGAGCCTGCAGATGGGAGCCTACAGTACGGGAATGATAGCAGTGGCCGTGGCTGCGGCGGTATTTCTGAATCTGGCGGCAGCCGAACTGCCGTCCCGCTTCACCACATTTGATATGACATCACAGAAGCTTTACTCGCTGACGGAGACATCGCAGGAACTGGTTAAAAATCTGACGGAGGACATCACTGTCTATGTGCTTCAGTCGGAAGAAAAGCAGGATACCACGCTGAAGCAGACGCTGGATCGTTATACGGATCTTTCCGGGCATATTCATGTGGAGTATAAAGATCCTGTTGTAAATCCGAATTTTTATAAGGATTACAGCGACGGAAATATCGGAATGAATTCCCTGATAGTGGTGAGCGGCAAACGTTTCAAAGTCATCGATTATAATGATATTTACGAAACAGAAGTGGATTATACCACCTACAGCAGCAATGTGACAGGCTATGACGGAGAAGGGCAGATAACAAGCGCACTGGCATATGTAACCAGTGAGGATATGCCGGTGTTCTACACCCTTGAGGGCCAGGATGAGCTTCCGCTTTCCACGGCTTTTCAGAATGGACTGGAAAAACAGAATGCGCAGCTGCAGTCCATCAATCTGCTTACACAGGAAAGCGTACCGGAGGATGCGCAGGGAGTTCTGATCATGGCGCCTGTCACGGATATTTCTGCGGATGACGCGGATAAACTCATTGCCTATCTGGATAAGGGCGGAAAAATTCTCATGACGACCGCCTATATGGAAGATTTCGCGGAGGAAATGCCCAATCTGCAGAAGGTTCTTGATTATTTCGGCCTGGCCATTGAAAAAGGGCTTGTTATGGAAGGAGACTCTTCCATGTATTACCAGCAGCCCGCTTATCTGCTGCCCGATGTGGCCTATGATACGCTGACGAAGGGCATATCAGGGGAAAAATATATATTTATGCCTTATGCACAGGGAATCCGCTCCGAGGAAAAGGAGGATGTGACCCTGACGCCTCTGCTTACGAGTTCGGAAGCTTCTTATTCCAAACTCAATATGAATCAGGCTCAGAACTATGAAAAGGAAGACGGAGATGCAGAAGGGCCCTTTGATGTGGGTATACATGCAGAAAAGAAGCTGGAAGAAGGAACGGCCGGACTGACACTGTTCACTTCGGAAAATCTTTTTACGGATAACGCCAATTCCATGGTTGCGGACGCCAACCTTACGCTGTTTACCAATACGGTGGCTTCCATGTCCGACAGTAAAGAGAGTGTTTCAGTGCCTGTGAAATCTTATGAGGCTTCCATGATTACGATCAATGACGGTACTGCCTTTACACTGGGCGCCCTGTTCATGCTGCTTCTTCCGTTAGGCCTGCTCATAGCCGGGATCCTTGTCTGGATGGAAAGGAGGAAACGCTGATGAAGAAAAAGAGAATACAGCTGATAATACTGCTCATATTGTGCCTTCTCTGTGCGGCAGCTTACCTGATATTCAAAAGTATGGACTTTTCGGAGAAAGATACTGCTGCAAAGGAGGTTGCGGTGACGGATTTTGCATCTAAGGATGTCACTTCACTTTCCGTAAGCGGTGATCACAGGCTGAATTTTGCAAAAGAGGAAGATAAATGGGTAAATACGGATGACAGGGAAATGCCTCTGAATCAAACCCTGGTCAGTTCCCTTGTGAATAATATAGCCGGTATTACCACGGAATCCGTTGTGGAGCAGCCGGAGGACCTTTCTGAGTATGGCCTGGATAATCCGGTACGGACCATTAAGGCAACGTTGGAGAACGGTTCCAGCATAATTATATATGTGGGGAACCAGAATGATCTGACAGGAGATTATTATATACGCCTGGAGGGAGATGACCGGGTGTATGGAATCAGTTCCTATGTGGTGACAGCTTTTGATAAGGAACCTGAGGAATTCATAGAAGAAACTGAGGAAGAGACAACATCTGCGGAGGATACGGAAGAAACAGCGAACACGCAGGAAACAGAATAGAGGGCCTGTTTTTGTATTAAAAAGAATACTTATCCGGGAAAAGTATACAAGAAGAAAAAACTGAGTTATAATGTACTCGATTTAAACAGATCCGGATATGAAAAAAGTATCGGATAGATCGAAATGAAAAACAGGAGGATAAGTAATGAATACCACAGAATTAAGACCCGGTATTTATGCGGTCGGTGTTGTTGACTGGAATGTACGCAGCTTTCATGGTTACACAACTAACAGAGGGGCTACCTATAATGCCTACCTGATTGTAGATGAGAAAATTGCATTGATCGATACCGTAAAAGCACCTTTTGCCGCGGAGCTTCTGGAGCGTGTCCGTGAAATTATAGATCCCGCCCGGATTGATTATCTGGTTTCCAATCATGTGGAAATGGATCATTCCGGCGCTATACCCGCAGTGATGGAGGCGGCTCCGGGCGCTGTTATTGTTACCAGCTCGCCCAGCGGGCTGAACGGCCTTAAAATGCATTATGGCGACAGTTATGAATATATGCCGGTCAAAGCGGGGGATTCCCTGAGCCTGGGCCGCCATACGTTACAGTTTGTACCGACTCCGATGCTTCACTGGCCGGATAATATGGTTACATACTGTCCGGAGGAGAAAATCCTTTTTTCAAACGATGCGTTCGGCCAGCATTACTCCAGCAGCAAACGTTATGATGATGAGGTGGATTTGGCGGAGGTTATGGCGGAAGCGGAGAAGTACTATGCCAATATACTGATGCCTTACGGTGTGCAGATGAAGAAGACCATACCGGTAATTGAAGGCCTGGATATCAGCCTGATCGCGCCAAGCCATGGCGTTATGTGGAGGAGCCACATTGAAGATATCATAAAGGCCTATAAGCATTACTGCGATGAAACACCCGATAAAAAGGCGGTGGTGGTATTTGATTCCATGTGGCATTCCACGGAAAGGATGGCAAGGGCTGTTGTGGAAGGCTTTGCCATGAAGGGTGTTCCTGTCAAGCTCTATGATTTGAAGGTGGATCATATATCCGATATCATGACGGATGTTTTGAAGGCGGAGTATATCGCGGTGGGATCGCCTACAATGAACAACCAGATGCTGCCTACCGTAGCCTCTTTCCTTTGTTATATGAAAGGCCTGGCCCCGAAGAATAAAAAAGCCTTTGCGTTTGGTTCCTATGGCTGGGGCGGACAGAGCGCGGGCCTGGTAAATGCGGAGCTGGAGGCATGCAAATTCCATATTCTTATGGATCCTGTAAAAATACAGTATGTCCCTTCCGAGGAAAGCCTGAAGGAGCTTTCGGATAAAGTGGCCGCTGTGGAATAAACCGGATAAAATCAGAAGTATGTCATATGTAAGGGACACCGCCCGATGTGCTGAGTCAGCATTTGGGAGTGTCCCTTATATTTTGTCAGGTAGATTCCTGCCCCTGCCATATTATTTCTTACGCTGCTGCATGAGTTTCATTATCTGATTCATTTTCATCAGTTCCTCGGGAGTGCTGTATTTCTTTATGGCCTCAATGATGACGGTCATTTCCTCCTGGGTAAAAGTAATGTTCGCTGTCCGGCTTTTCTGGGCAAGTGCCATAAGAAAGGGCATGAGCTCTTTCTGGGAAAGGCTGCTGCTTTCAAAAACCATCTTTTGTAAAAAATCCAGCTTTTCCATGGAAATGCCCTTCAAAGAAGGATCCTGCATCCATTTGGGTTTTTCAGAGGAACTATTTGCGTCCATATAATCTGCCATAATTATTGTTCTCCTTCCGGCGGGCTGTCCCGCGCAATCGTATTATCTGTGGAAGCCGCTTCTGTGTTAAAATCTGACTGGAACATTTGAAACATGGACTGCTGCTCGGGGGACAGCATACCCATCACCATATCCATTGGATTCATGCCGAAGGGATTGCCGCCTGTTTTTTCTTTATTGTCCTGTCCGGCTTCCGGAACAGGGCCGCTGCCGCTGTCCGCAGCTGCAGTACCATCTGCCTCATTTGTACTCATTCCCTGAAATAGATCCATATACTGTTTCATTTCCTCATACATCTGCATGGCATTCTGTATGGACTGGAACTGTTCGAGCATGGAACGTACCTGGGGAGGACAGTAGTTTTTTATTTTGTCACAGATGTCACTTAAGGAAAAAGGGATTGCCTCATCCCGAAAACTTTCAGGATGTGAACGGGTAAGACGGAGAGTGTAGTCAAATTCCATGAATTTAATCATGACAGCCAGCCCCCTGCGGCTGTCGGGACTGCAGTAGGGCAGGAGGATTTTCATTATTTGTATTTGGTTGGTTGTATACAGAGCATCAAAGGTCTGTAGATAATCTTTATCATTCTTCTCCATATCCCGGTCCTTTTCCCTTTCATAGAAATACTATGTCGGCGCCGGAAACATAAGAACATAAAAATAGGCTCTGTAACAGAGCCTATTTTCATGTATGTGCCCAATATGGGCGCAGTTACATTAGCAGAAGCCGTTTCCGCCGCCACAGCAGCAAAGCAGAATCAGAATCCACATCATGTTTCCGCAGCCGGAGTTTCCGCCGCAGCCGTTGGAATCTCCGCATCCGCATCCGCTTCCGCC
>ENA-OPVH01001035-OPVH01001035.1-human-gut-metagenome-genome-assembly--contig:-NODE-1035-length-15185-cov-2.164045_pt1 | contig 15185 bp, 18 predicted proteins | sample MGYA00241494_ERZ501980 | MGnify/ENA primary metagenome ERZ501980 (study PRJEB25962, sample SAMEA1964914) | human gut metagenome | biome: human gut; feature: human-associated habitat; material: faeces... | reverse complement strand
ATGGGAATGGCTCAACCTCGGCAAAAAAAACAGCTTTCCAGCCTAGAGAGCGCCAGGCGAGCGTTGCCGCCTCAACTCCGCTGCAAATACTGCCATATTCCATTCTATTCCTCTCCGATGTGTTTTGGGATCGTTGTTTCACACCGGGTATATTCTTTTTTTTTTGACAAGTGTAACGCCTGTTTTTGAAAAAAATCGATTTTTTTGAATTTGGCTCCTTTTTACAGCGGTTACACATATGCGAATAGTCTTTGGAAACTGAGCTGAAAAAGAATCGCTTGTAGATAGAATGCTATAGAAGAAAGAATAACTTTAAAAACAAACAGCCACAGAGTTCTTTTCCTCTGTGGCTGGCAGAATAAAAATGATGATTAACTTATTGGATGGATGGTTTTTCTTTTTGCTGAGCAGCAATAAGACTTGTGGCGGCATCAATTACTTTTTGGCGCAATTCTGCCGGTTCTATCACGGTAATAGACCCCATCTTTGCCATAATTCGCGGCACAATGATTTGTTCTTCGGCTTCAGGAATTTTCACGATTTTATACAGCGGGTCTTCCGTTTCCCATAATATCTCCTGCGCTTCATGGAATGGATTGGCAAAAATATCATCATGGACGCTCTTATGAAACCGTAAAACGATATTCTTGATCAGAGTGAAATCAAAACTGATATGCTCGTAAATTTCCGGGTTCGGCACAAAATGATCATCCCTCAGTTCTGCTCTCTGAATCCGGTGAATCATGAAAGATAATTTTTTTTCCCTTTCGTGGCAAAAAGCCTGGATATACCATGTGCTGTTTCTAAAAAAGAGGGCGTGAGGTTCAATAATCCGTTGAGTTATTTCATCCCTGTTATTCTTATATAGAATACTGAGCATCCGGTGAGCCCGCCAGGCAAGAAATACCGTCGAAAATATGTCTTTGTCCACCTTGCCGGTTTTGGCGGAAATGAAATGCATCTGTTTGACAAAGGATGCTGATGCCATTTCGGGGTTGCCTACGTTCAACAAATAATCTACGGTATTGAGAATATTACTCCGGAGAGGTTCCGGGAAGACATTTTCGCAAACTCTTCGTCCGATCTGCATCGCCATCATCTCGGTTTCATTTAGTGTTACCGGATAGACAAAATCCCATGCCGGATCGGTTAATTCATATCCTTGCTGTGCGACATTGAACTCAATAGGACATCGATAGGTCTGCTTGAGCAGCTTAATATCACGCATAACGGTGTAACGACTGGCTTCTAGATTGTGCTGTTCTGTCAAATCATATGTTGTATGCTCGAGTTCTCTCCGAATATCGGTGATGGTGGGATATCGACCACGACGCACGATCTCTATTATTTTCAAAAGCCGTTTCAGCTGTTTTTGTGTCAATTCCATAAAAAAAACAAAAAAAATAAAATTTTCTCCACCCCTGTTGCACGATTTGCAACAGGCTGTGCAGTAAAATATAATCTGTAGAGGAAATAATACAACTGAAACCTTGTATTTTGGAGAAAAAAATGAGCAGCACAAACACAAATACTGTCATCCGGATGGGAAACAGAAAACTTTTAAAGCAGGTCTTTGAAAGATGTGATTGTTGTCCGAATATTGATTTTGAACATTCCCCCTTGTTTGTTCTGTTGGAAACCTATGCGGCAATACCGCCGTCAAAATCAGGAAAACTTATCCATGCCTTGCAGGACATTTTGTTTGTTGCATCTAAAGCAGACAACCTTTCCAAGGTGATAGAAACTGCTTTAGAATGCAATTACTGCTTGCCGCCTGACTTTGATACATTCAAAAAGCGGTATGACAAAGCAATGTATTTGTATCTCAACTGCAAAGACATTTGGGATCGGGCATTGCTTTTCATGACCACAGATGCTCTGTACGCACATTCCTGGTATCATGGCATCTATCTGCCGAAGATTACTCCTGACTTGTCAGACGAAGCACGACACAAACTGGAAGACAACTGTGCTGCCCACTTCTGGCAGACCCAGCATCGTGGCGACAGCTGTGAAATCAAATATGTCCAGCGATTCAATGGTGTTCACTATTTCTATGTGTATCTGAATAACTACCCTGAAATTGTGGATACATGGGAAGCGTCCGGAGAGACCGGTAAAAAGACTATGGTGCGGCGAGAGGAATCTTTCTCTTTCAACGTGGTCTTTGCTTACAACCAGAATCTTGGCAGACTGGATACCAGTTGCAAAGGCGGACTGAAGCATGCCAAACAGCTCGAAAAGGAATTTTGCGAAAAAATCCTTGGTTATGAGTTGAAAGAAACCGAAATTGTCAAAAAAGTCTATGAGATAGACCAGTTAAAATACCGTAAAAATCAGCTGAAGCCGAACTTTCGCCTGGGTGTAAAAAGGGCACGAATTCTCGCGATGGAACTGCGATACAAGTTCATGAAAAACAAACGAGACAAGAAGTATGTGGGAACGGATGAACCGGATTCTGCGATCTACGATGCTATTGACCGGGAATATAATTGCCGGAATGTGCATCTGAATTTGCTCAAGACCGGGTGGGTCCGTGTGGAATTGACAATCCTGCATGACAATGCGGAACATAAACTCTTGCTGGAACTTCGTCCCGGACAGTGCAAATTCAGCAGTGAAAATGAAATTCTCCGCTATATTGGAGAAGAATATTTGAAGGAGGCATGTATCGATGTACAACCTGAACTGTTTTAAGCTCCTATTGGATTGCGCCAGTTTTAAAGAACCATTTTTTACTAAGGATGACTTGGCGGAATATCCGAACTGGCAGGATTTAGTCTCGAAGAAAATGCTGTCTCAAAAACCGCTGAATGGGCAGACGACTTGTCGACATTGCGGACAGACGGTTGAGGTGGAGTCTGCAATGGTCAATGGTAATCTTTCCCATATGGCGCATTGTCAGGACTGTGGAATCTATCTGCTGCATCCGGAAGAGTTGTATGTGTGGAGCATTGACTACCGCCATTATATAGATAAGAAACAAAAATACTTGTAGAATCTCTTCAAACGTACTATATTATCAGTATGGAACTTCGAGATGCAAGAAAAATCAATTCTAAAGAATTGTATGACCGTCGAAAGCAAGCAGTTTTGCTGTTCGAAAAAGGGCTGAAGCGTTATGAAATCGCTCCGCTTGTCGGAGTGAGCGCCTATACAGTCGGCCAATGGATTAAGGCTTGGAAAAAAGGAGGCCAGGCCGCATTGAAGGTCGGCAATAAAGGGCGACCGCGGGGGCTTTACCGAAAATTGCTTCCGCATGAAGAACGGGAAATTCGCCGTGCAATCACGGATCGTTGTCCAGATCAGCTGAAATTACCATTCGCACTCTGGACTCGACAAGCAGTACAAACTCTGATCAGGCAGAAATATTCTGTGGATTTGAGCTTGCAGGCGATCAGCAATTACTTGAATATGTGGGGTTTTTCCCCGCAAAAGCCGATTCGGCGGGCGTATGAGCGCAACGATCAGCGAGTTCGCATCTGGTTGGAAAAAGAGTATCCGGCTATTGCAGCTCGCGCCCGACAGGAAAAAGCGGAAATTCACTGGGGAGATGAAACCGGATTGCGCAGCGACGATGTAAAAGGGAGAAGCTATGCGCCGAAAGGAAAAACTCCGGTGCAATATGTGAAAGCTGCTCCCGAAAAATTGAATATGATCAGCACCGTCACGAATCGCGGATTGATGCGTTTTATGTTTTACCGTGAAACTATGACCGCACAGTTATTGATTCGATTCTTGAAACGGCTGATTCGCTCTTCTCAGAAGAAGATCTTTCTGATTCTGGATAACTTACGTGTTCATCACAGCAAACTTCTGCAAGAGTGGTTGGCGGAAAACAAGGCTTTTGTTGAAATCTTTTATCTGCCAAGCTACAGTCCAGACCTGAATCCCGACGAATTACTGAACCGGGATTTGAAAGCGGCCCTTTCCAAAACTCCGGCGGCAAAACGGAATGGGGAGCTTGAAGAACATGCCAAATCCCATATGCGAAGCATTCAAAAACAACCGGAGAAGATCAAAGCTCTTTTTCACAAGAAGTCTGTCAGATACGCCGGATGAACTACAAGTATTAAACTGTGGGAGCAATATATATAATATAGCAGAAACCATCTGTGGTCGGGAGCCAGATGAAGTTTTGCCGGAATTCCTATGGAATGCTGGATATGCGGCTCTGGGACAACAGTCTCGGCAGGTTTTTATCGCTCGTATTCCAAATGATGCCTCTTTATTGAGGGAGCTGTTTTCGCGATTACCGCAAGGGAAAACGCCAATTATGCTTGTTTTTGGGGCAGAATTGTCCGAAATTCCATCCGGATTCACTGCGGATCGCATATTCAAACTGAAAGACATTGCCGGATTTGACGGAAAGAGATTTTCTCTCAATCTGAGTGTCATCAATGATCAGCTTCATAATATGTATATGGAGAAGGAAACGGCCCCTCCTAAAACTCGAAAGAATGACAATCGGGATGTGGTTGCCGGATGTATCAGACGAGCGCTTGAAACTTATCTGTTTGCCATGAAGTCAAAATTAAACATTGCTGATGACAGAGATTATGTTTTCAAACTTCCACGATTTACTTTGAACACCCTTGCCGGTATGCTGGATTGTGAAGTCCCGTCCATTCCCACTCTGTCACGGATTGTGAATAGTGATCCCCTGCTGAAAGGTATGTATTTGCGGACAAACGATCGTGAATTGATACGAAACTTTTCTTCCAGACGCAACCGATAATTTTTTGCGACAGATCTTTATGGAGTCCTGCTCAATAGCAGGGCTCTTTTTTTTTGCTCATTCTCAGATTTTTTTTCATAAAAACGTTTTTTTGTGCAATGGATTTTTGAAAAAAAACAAAAAATACATATTGACAATCAAATACTTATAACTTTCTTCATTACTGAGAGACGCTTTTTCATGAAAAAAACTCCTTGGTTGTTCCGTCTGCAATGACGCGGCGGACACAACAGGAGAAAATAACATGAAACACGAAAATGCAACGTCCGCCGACAATGCACAAATCGCCGCTACCATCAGACACACTCTGACATTTGAGGAAGTCTATGCCATGACTTATGTCCGAGAGTCCATTGAGTGTCTGCTCGACCAGAACCTTCGTCAGTATCCGATTCTGAATGGTTACAAAGATGATTTGCGACAGGAAATTTTGATACGTTTGAACGATGAACTGCCCGTTTTTGACCCGGAAAAATCTTCTTTCAACACTTTTTTCCGCAGAGTGTTGCATGCTGCGATGTACGATGCCCGCAAAGTGTATTTCAGAAATCAAAACCTGACATTGCGTTTTGCGGCTGAACTCGAAGATTTTGAATCAGATGATACCGATAGCATCCCGGCGGAATCCCTGGCGGCATATGCACGATATTCCAAAAATACAGTGGAAGAAGAAATGTTAAAACAGGATGTTCACGCGATCATTCAAACCTGTTCTCCGGAACTTCAAAAAGTCGCGAATGCACTTCTTGCCGGGTGCAGCATCCGCTTTCTGGCGAGACAACATCAAATGACGGTACCTCGCTTCCGTCGTATGTATATCCGACCTCTCCGAAAAGCATTTGAGAAAAATTTTTGAAAAAAAAACAAAACACCTGTTACACTTGCGAAAAAAAAAAGAATATACCCGGTGTAACGCAAATTACAAAAAACAATCAACAACGAGGATTTGAGAAATGCGGAATCTGAATTTCATCATCCATGAACCGGCGGACGAATATCACGCCCGCAGTCGCAGCGGAGAATTTATGTCGAGCCACCTCCTGGCCGACTTCCGGGAATCCCCGGCTCTCTACCGCAGGAAAGTTTCCGGGGAAATTACGGAAAGCGAATCCTCCGCATTCATCATGGGACGTGCGGCGCACTGCCTGATTCTGGAGGGACGGAACGCCTTTGACCGCGAATATGTTGTGACCGACGGCCCGATCAATCCCCGGACCGGCGAATCCTACGGGCGCAACACCAAGGCGTTTGCGGAATGGGCGGCGACTCAGGAGCGCGAAATCATTTCCGGAAAGGACTTCAGCTTTCTCCTGAAACTGCAGCGCGGCGTCTGGCTGCACCCGCTCGCGTCGGAACTGCTGGCGGACGGGATCGCGGAAGGTGTGGTTCGGGCAGAGTATTGTTCCGTTCCCTGCCAGATCCGGATGGATTGGTTCGGCATGAAGTCCGGACTTGTTGATCTGAAAACCTGCGACAGTCTCCGCTGGTTCGAGTCGGACTGCCGTCGCTATGGCTATATCCAGCAGCTCGCGTTTTACCGGGCGATTCTCCGGATTGTGACCGGCAAAAACTTCCCCGTCCACATCATTGCGGTGGAAAAGAATGAACCGTTTTCCGCCGGGGTCTGGAAACTGACGGATGAACTGCTGGATCTGGCGGAACTTTCCAACAAAAGCGCCCTGGAGCGCTTCCGGGCCTGCTGCATCTCCGGAGTCTGGCCGACCGGATATGAAGATCTCCGTATCATTGACACACTTTGAATTCAAAAAACAGCAAACAGGAAAGGTTAAAATCATGAAGAAAATAATCACAAAAACACTTGACATCACACCGGATATGGCGGCCCAAATGCTGGAACGCAACACCATGAACCGGAATATCAGCCAGCTGAACGTTACCCGCTATGCCAATGACATGGCCTCCGGAGCCTGGGAACAGAACGGGGAAACCATCAAAATCGCTGAGGATGGAACGATTCTTGACGGACAGCATCGCCTCTGGGCGATCATTGAATCCGGAGTCACCGTCACAATGATCGTTGTCTACAATGTCAGGAAGGAAGCCGTCGGCTCCATTGACAGCGGAGTCACCAGACTTTTTCATCACCTCCTGAAAATCAAAGGATCCCAGCATCCGACCACGGCGGCAATGATCACAAAATTTGCCTGGATTTACGAGAACTTTGATCGGCAGATGCGTTCAAGTTCGGCAAAGACGGAAACCCGTAATTCGGTTCTGGAACCGTATTATGACGAGAACCGGGATTTGCTTGAACATGCCGCAGCGGTTGCGGAATGCGGCGCGCATCATTTCGTGAAGTCCCATATGGGATTCTGTTTCTACCTCTTTCTGAAGAAAAATCCTCAGAAAGCGGAAGAGTTCATCAAGCTGGTCAAGACCGGAGAAAATCTTTATACCGGGCATCCGATCATGACGCTTCGCAGCAAGCTGATTGATAATCGCATCAGCAAAAACAAGCTGACGGTTCGGGAAACTCTGGCATTCTACATCAAGGCCTGGAATGCGTTTCTGAAAGGTCGCGACCTCTCCGTATTCCGCTGGAACAACAGTGAAGAGCTCCCCGAGGTGAAGTGATGGAAGAGAAAATTTCTCTGATGCCGACCATCGCGATCCACACCGCATCGCCTTTCAAAGATCTCTTTCCGATCAAGGAAAGTGTCCTGAACGAGATCGCGGAGGATATGAAGCAGAACGGATTTGATTTTGCCCATCCGATCATCATCTGGGCCGGTCACAAAGTCACAGTAGTGGATGGACATACCCGTCTTGCCGCCGCACAGAAAATTCATCTGAACAAGGTCCCGATCATATTAAAGGAGTTCGCTTCGGAAGACGAGGCGCTTCAATATGCGATCAAAGCTCAGAGCCATCGGAGAAGTCTGACACCACAAGAGCTTCTGAATTGCCTTGCGGAGCTGGACAAGAGAAAATCCGCCGGTCGACCGGGAAAATTAGCCACGTTCGTGGCTAATTTCGGAAAATCGTCAGAAGCAACAGCTGACCTCCTTGGTATTTCCAGAGGAAAAGTGGAAAAACTTCGTACCATCAAAAATCACGCGACGGCAAAAATTCGTGATGCGGTAGCTTCTGGAAATATGTCGATCGACAAAGGGTATAAGGAAACCATGAGGGCGCGTCGACAGGACAAAGCGAGAGAACTCCCTCCCTTGACCGGAACCGAGTTGCAGGATCTGAAGGAATCCCGCTCTGAAGCAATCAAGGTCAGCATCATCAAGATGGTGAAGCTGCGGCTTGAACGGGAAGTTCAGGAATATCCGGAAATCGGCTATTCTCTCCAGGAGCGCAATACCCTGGGCAATGTGATTTCCTCTGAAATCGGCAACCTGATTGCTGACATGTTACCAGGAGAAAATGAAAATGAGCAGTAAGTTTTGCAATATCGAATTCCCGCTCGTTCAAGTTCCCGTCTGGAGCCTGAAAATGGAAGAACCGTTTCGGAACCTTTTCCCGATCCGGCAGACAGTTCTTGCGGAAATCATCGACGATATGAACGTTAACGGCTTTGATTTCGGGCATCCCATCGTTGTGTGGAAGATGATTGTAGTTGATGGACACACCCGCCTGAAAGCGGCAATCGCCGCCGGATTGGAGACAGTTCCTGTCATCTGCCGCCAGTTTAACGATGAGAACGAAGCATTGGAATATGCCATTCGCTGTCAGAGAAACCGCAGGAATTTGACAAACGGAGAACTGCTTCAATGCCTTCAACAGCTGGATATGAGAAAAAAAGCTGGTCGTCCGGCAAACAACTCCTCCTGCAGCATGAGTCGTGGAAAATCTTCCGTTGATCTCGGTGAAACTTTAGGGATTTCCTGTAAAAAGGTGGAACGTCTCCGAGCAATCAACGCTTATGCCACAGACGAAATCAAAGAGGCGTTGCGACAGGGGAAATACTCCATCAACCGTGCTTATGAGGAAACCATGCGTTCAAGGCGGCCGCAGAAAAAGATCGAACCCGATGCGGATGCGGAGTTGGTACATTCCATCATGGCGGACATTCATGCCCGAATGAATGAAGTGCAAATCCGCAAACTGATGAAAGCACTTCAGATTGAATTGGCAAACTGCTGAAAAGAGGAAAGGAAACAGATTATGGGAATGCTTGACAACATTCAAACCGGGCGGGAAAACAAGCCGCCGCGCATCATGATTTACGGCAGCGAAGGTATAGGGAAGAGCAGCTATGCAGCCGGAGCACCAAATGCGATCTTCATCCAGACTGAAGACGGTCTCGGCGAAATCGACTGCCGGAAATTCCCGCTTGCACATTCGCTTTCCGAGGTGATCGCAGAACTGACCGCGCTTCGGGACGAAGCTCACGAGTTCCAGACCGTCGTTGTGGATTCCGTTGACTGGCTCGAGCGCCTCGACGAGGTCTGCCGCGAATTCGGTGTCCGTTCCATCGAAAAAGCCGACGGCGGCTACGGCAGGGGATACACCCATGCGCTGACTCACTGGCGCAAGGTCATCAGTCTGCTTCAGGAACTGCGTGACAAGCGCGGAATGATGGTCATTCTGGTCGCCCATGCGAAGGTCGAACGGTTCGAAGATCCGGAAAACGCCGCCTACGATCGCTACACCCCGCGTCTTCACAAGCACGCTGCGAGCCTGATCGCGGAATGGGTCGACGCCGTTCTGTTCGCAAACAAGAAGTTCCGGGTGACAAAGGAGAACGCCGGATTCAACGGAGAACGCGCGATCGCCGCTCCCATAGGCGCGGATGGCGGGGAACGCATCATCCGCACGGTGGGAAGTCCCGCCTGCATCGCGAAGAACCGTTACGGTCTGCCATCTGAAATTCCGCTCTCTTGGCAGGCATTCATTGAGGCATACACAAAAATCGAGGAGAACCATCATGAGTAAGTGTGGAGCCATCTGCGAGGTCTTCAGCCGCGTCTGCGGGTATTTTCGGCCAGTGACGAACTGGAATAAGGGAAAGCAGGAGGAATTCAAGGAAAGAAAGGTTTTCGAGGTGACAAAAAATGCACGAAAAAATCCGGACGGCAAATCGTCCGCTGGTGTGTGACGTCTGCGGCGGAATGATCCAGGTCGGGGAACCGTTCCGTGCTGTGCGGGATGAGTATTCGCCTGTTGAGTATCACGAACACATCCAGTGTCCCGGCAGTCCGGCAGTCGCGGTAAGCAAACCGCCCCCGGAACCGCCGAAAATCACAGCATTCAATCACCACTGCCATTGCATGGCATAACATGGGAGAAAACACAAATGTCCACAATAAATTTCAACGCGAACGAAGTCGAACCATCGACAGGTTATGACCCGATTCCGGCCGGGAAATACCAGGCTGTCATCACCGAATCGGAAATGAAACCCACCAAGACGGGGAACGGGCAATATCTCCAGCTGGAATTCGAGATCATCGAGGGTGAATACAAGAACAGGAAAGTCTGGGCGCGGCTGAATCTGGAAAATGCGAACGCGGACGCGGTCCGGATCGCTCGGGCGGACCTCTCCGCCATCTGCCGCGCGGTGAATGTGCTTCAGCCGCGTGATTCGGTGGAACTGCACAATCTTCCGCTCACAATCACCGTGCGCTGCAAAAAGAATCAGGATGACGAGATCGTCAACGAGATCAAGGGCTACGGTCCGCGAACGTCTCTTTCCGGCGTTGCCGCTGCCAAGCCCGCGACGCCGCCTCCGCAGAGCGGTGCGAACTCCGCGCCCCCATGGGCAAGGAAATAACCCATGACACGGCTGTTTGCTCCGGTTTTCTGGCTGACGGCAACGATTGTTCTGGCGAGACTGACCGCGCATCTCGCGCCGTATCTCGCCGGAACGGACACTCTTGCGGAGCAAGTCAACGGAACCTTGCCCGCAGGAATGCTCTATCAGGTCGGTCTCGAATCACTCAACACCATTTTCAATTTGGCCGTCTGGTTCTGTATCGGATGGCTGATCGTGCGAATTTTCAAATCGGTAAAGGAAAAACAACATGCGTAATTTCAATTTTATCCTTCTTCTCGTCGCAGTCTTCACTGTGGTTGGACTCACCGGCTGCGGACCGTATCCGACTGAACAGGCGGTTGAGGTCAAAAACAACGAAACCGCCTTTGTGGTTCCGCTGGAAGGCGACTCCAAATCGAAACAGGCACAGTTCATGAGCATCGAATATCTCGAAAAGGCGAAAGTCGCCACCAAGCGTATCGTGATCCCGTTGCGGAAACGATCGCTCGGCAGAGCATGGTTCGATTATGAGTGGATTCCGCTTGCCCGCGTAATCGTCGTCGATCGTTCTCCGGTAACACGGGAGTGGCTGGACAAAGAGGGTATAAAAGTTGAATCTCTGGACTCCGTCGGCTTTACGGTCGGAGTAAACTGCACCAGTATGATCCGGGAAGAGGATGCGGCAAAGTTCCTCTATTATTACCCCGGAAATTCGCTGGCTGACGTGATGAACAAAAACGTCAAGGGTTTTATCCAGAACGTCCTCGCCCGCGAGTTCGGAAGCCGGGATCTCTCGGTCTGTCAGAAAGAAAAGAAAAACATCGTTCTTGATCTGGCAAAAGAACTGGAAACGCATTTTGCACAGTATGGTATCACCATCAGCAATGTCGGAATTGCGGACGGCATGAGTTACGACAATGCCGAGGTGCAGAAAACCATTGATGCCGTGTTTGTGAATGAAACCCGGGTCAAACAGGCGGAACAGGAACGCGAAGCACAAAAAATTATCAATGAAAAAGAGTTGAGTATCGCTCAGAATGAACGTCTGAAGGCGGAGGAATTTGCGAAAGCCGCAGAAGCTCAGACAAAAATGGTGGAGCTCAAGATCCGGCAGATGGAAGCGGAAGCTCGTCTGGAATCCGCGAAACGCTGGGACGGTAAAACGCCGTCGGGGGTTGTCCCCTCCAACAGCCCGTTTCTGTTCCAGTTCGGGAACAAATGACAAAGGTTATCTGTTATGAACACTTCTCTCTTTTTCTCGCAAGGTAGAAAGTTTCAATGCGGAATTCTTTCGCTCCGTTCTCTTTGCTTTTTCTTTGGCTTCAGCTCGCTCCTCATCCTCGCGCTGCTCTTTACGAATACGGCGGTGCGTGTAAACGGAACAAATCAAGCCGACAAGAGTTCCAGACTCTTTTACCGCCTGAACCACAAGCAAAGTACAGATGATGCCAACGGTAAATCCGCCGACAAAAGAGTCGGGGATATAACAGGAGAGTCGTTCAAACAAATAATCAAACACGACTGGGAACCCCTTTTTAATTTGATGTTGGTTGTCTGCACTTTCCTCGCTGCAACGACATTTTCAATATATCGCTTGAAAATGGAATTTCAACTTGATAAGGAAAGCAGGCAAAACAAATGACATTGGAACTGGAACTGCCGTGGCCGCCTTCGGTCAACCATTATTACCGGCATGTCGGTCCGAGAGTGCTGATCAGCCGTGACGGGCGGAAATACCGTGAATTGGTGACCGCGCTCGTGAACCGGAACGGCTTTCGTCCGTTTCCGGGCAGAATTTCGCTGCGTGCGGAATTCTATCCTCCGGACTGGCGTCGCCGGGATTTGGACAACGTTGGCGGAAAAGTCCTGCTGGATACTTTGCAAGCCGCAGGGCTTTTCAAAGATGACAGTCAGATCAAACGAATCCTGCTTGAAATGCATGAACCGATCGAAGGCGGCATGTGTTTCATAAAACTGGAAGACATGGATGGGATAGAATGGAAGAACGAAGACAGAACGGCGGACGACGCAGGCAAATCGTCCAGGAATTCGTGAAGAACATCACCGACGATACCCGGCGACTGGTCTGTTTCCTCTATATGAACGGCTACAAAGACGGCGCGATCCGGAGAATCCTGAAGATTGACAAGCAACGTCTCCAGCAAATCAAAACACAGCTTGCCTTTGACCTGATCAAGGCGGGAATACGGAATTCGGAGGGCTGAAATGATCGTTCCTCGACCGTATCAGTCCGAGGCGGTTGAGGCTGTTTACGAGCATCTCCGCACAAAAGACAACAACCCGTGCGTTGTGTTGCCAACGGGCTGTCACGCAAAAGATCACCCAATTTTGATGTATGACGGAACTGTCCGGAAAGTACAGGACATATCGGTTGGTGATATCATCATGGGCGCAGACTCAACCCCTCGGCATGTGCTTGCTCTGGCTCGCGGACGTGAACCTATGGCACGGATTACGCCAATTAAGGGCGAACCATTTGTGGTTAATATGAATCACATTCTGTCTCTGGTCAGCACAAACGAAGGGAAAGGCGATTTCACTTGTTACCAGAAAGGGGGCGAAATTACCAACATAACTGTCCGGGAGTATCTGACAAAATCGAAATCATGGAGGCATTTGAGGAAACTCTATCGCGTTCCGGTGAACTTTTCTATCCCGAAGAACTTACCGATTCCGCCGCACATTCTGGGATTGCTCCTCGGCGATGGGATAATGACTAACGCCATCGGATTGACCAGCGCGGAAGAGGAACTTGGTGATGAATTCAGTCGATATGCAGAAAGTATCGGCTGTTCAGTCCGTGTTACCGAAAATGACCGGAATGTGCCGACATACTATGCTGTCGTTGCAAAGGGAGCGAAAAATCCTCTCTTTGAAATACTGCACCAGCTGGGTTTGCGCGGGCATTGCGCTCATAACAAGTTCATTCCCAAGGAATATTTGACCGCTTCCCGATCCGACAGATTGCAATTGCTGGCTGGACTTCTTGACAGTGACGGCTTTTTCGACGGTCATTGCTTGGAAATCACCACACAATCCCGGGAACTTGCCGGTGATATTGTTTTTCTTGCAAGAAGTCTTGGATTCATGGCGAACTGTCATGAGAAATATTGCGCCTGTCAGACCGGAGCCGGCGGCTGGTACTACCGGGTGCATATTTCCGGCGATTTGTCGCCGATCCCATGCCGTAGAAAACGGCATGTCTTTCATGTTCGCCAGCAAAAGAAAAATGTACTTCGTACAGGTTTCTCGGTAGAAATCTTATCGGAGGATGATTTTTATGGATTTGAACTGGACGGTGACCATTTGTATGTTGATGGAAACTTTGTAGTCCATCACAATACGGGCAAAAGTCTGGTTCTCGCTCAGATCGCAAAGGATTCCGTGGAAAAATGGAATGGACGCGTGCTGATCCTTGCCCATGTCAAGGAATTGCTGGAACAGAATGCCGACAAGATCCGCAAACTCTGCCCGGAGTTGAAGATCGGCATCTATTCCGCCGGACTCAGGAGCCGCGACACCACGGAGCAGGTCATTGTCGCCGGAATTCAAAGCGTATACAACAAGGCCTGCGAGCTGGATGCCTTCGATCTTGTGGTTGTAGATGAGGCCCATGCAATCAGTAGCGAGGGAGATGGTATGTACCGAACCTTTCTGGCCGATATGAAGGTCATCAATCCGCACGTCCGGGTGATCGGGCTGACGGCAACGCCCTTCCGGCTCAAGGGCGGGCTCATCTGCAAGCCGGAGAACATCCTGAACGAGATCTGCTATGAAGCGGGACTCAAGGAAATGATTCAGCAGGGGTATCTTTCCCCGTTGATTTCCCGGGCGGGCCGGGCAGAAGCGAATCTGGCAAATCTGCACATCCGTGGCGGCGAGTTCATCAGCGACGAGGTCGCCGCCGCAATGGACAACGATGCGCTTGTGACATCCGCCTGCCGGGAGATTGTGGAGCTGACCCGCGACCGCAAGTCCGTGCTGATTTTCACCGCTTCGGTGGATCATTGCAAGCATGTTGCGGAAAAAATCCAGGCGTTTTCCGGCAAGGAGTGTGCGATCGTGACCGGTGATACGTCGCCTGCCGAACGTGCTGAAATCATCGCCCGGTTCAAGGGGGAATTCATCCCGGCGGATCTTTTCGGAACACCGAAGCCCCCGCTCAAGTTTCTGGCGAATGTCAACGTCCTTACTACCGGCTTCGATGCGCCGAACACGGATTGCGTTGTGATGCTCCGTCCGACGAATTCGCCGGGGTTGCTGATTCAGTGCGCCGGACGCGGGACGCGCCTCAGTCCGGAAACCGGAAAAAGTTCGTGCCTTTTTTTGGACTACGGGGGCAACATTCTGCGGCACGGTCCGCTCGACATGATCAAGGTCAAAGAGCCCGGATCCGGGAAAGGCGGTGATGCCCCGGCGAAGAAGTGTCCGCAATGTCTCGCGCTCATCCACGCCGGATATACGGCGTGTCCTGAATGCGGTTATGTGTTTCCGCCGAAGGAAAGCAATGACAAGATGACGCGGACGGCATCGTCCGCCGGTGTGATTTCCGGTCAGGTGGATTATACCGATTACGAGGTGCTGGATGTGTATTACTGCGTCCACGAAAAACGGGGAGCCGATCCCGATGCCCCCAAAACCATGCGGGTGGATTATCAGGTCGGCTTCAACGAGTTCAAATCGGAATGGGTCTGCCCCGAA
>ENA-OPVH01001029-OPVH01001029.1-human-gut-metagenome-genome-assembly--contig:-NODE-1029-length-15247-cov-1.538836_pt1 | contig 15247 bp, 10 predicted proteins | sample MGYA00241494_ERZ501980 | MGnify/ENA primary metagenome ERZ501980 (study PRJEB25962, sample SAMEA1964914) | human gut metagenome | biome: human gut; feature: human-associated habitat; material: faeces... | reverse complement strand
TACATTCTTGGAGTGAATGTGAGCGGAATGTCTGTTGCCATGCTCAAGCCATACAGCCTGCTCTACAGCATCGTCGAAATCTTTCGCTCTTACTACACCAAGAATTGGCATCATAAGCTCTGTTGCGATCAGTGGGTGTTCCTTTGGTCCTTCAAATGTAATACATCTGATATTGTCCGGAACTGTAACTCCGATCATTCCAAGCAGTGTCTTTGCATCACGTCCAACACATTTTCTGTTCAGCTTTCCGCCTGCAAGAACTACATTTGTCAGTGCATCCTGCTCTTCCTTGGAAGCCAGGTAGCATCCCTGCTCATTTACCATGTAGTGCATCAGTTCATCAGCGATAGAATCAACTGCAACAATCTCTTTTTCTGCGATACACGGAAGGTTGTTATCAAATGTACATCCGTTTACAATATCCTCAGCTGCCTTACGGATATCTGCTGTCTCATCAACGAGTGCCGGTGGGTTACCTGCTCCAGCTCCGATTCCTCTTCTTCCTGAAGAAAGAACTGCTGTAACAACTCCCGGACCTCCTGTTGCAGCGATCAGCTGAATTGCAGGATGTTTCATCATGATGTTACTTGTCTCAAGTGTCGGATGCTCTACTGTACAAGCAATGTTGTCCGGTCCACCAACCTCAACAGATGCTTCGTTCAGAAGATTAACTGCGTAGATTGATGTTTTGATTGCTGCCGGATGTGGGTTGAATACTACTGTATTTCCACCTGCGAACATTCCGATTGTGTTACAGAGAACTGTCTCACTTGGGTTTGTACAAGGTGTGATCGCTCCGATTACTCCGAACGGTCCCATCTCGATCAATGTAAGACCTCTGTCTCCTGACCATGCCTGTGTAGTGATATCCTCTGTTCCCGGAGTCTTCTCAGCTACCAGCTGGTGTTTTAAAATTTTATGTCCGACATTTCCCATGCCAGTCTCCTGAACTCCCATACGGGCCAGGATTTCTGCATTCTCCTTGATCTTTTTACGGATGTTGGAGATAACTTTCTCTCTGTGATCCAGTGACATCTTAGCCACGATCTTCTGGGACGCTTTCGCTGCCTCAATGGCCTCGTTCATATCCTTGAATACACCGCGGTCTCCCTGTACATCAGAAGCGATCTGCATCTTTGCAAGAACGTCCTGTACGATGTCCTGAACCATCTGTTCATTTATAGACACTCTAATACCTCCTTGAAGACTTGTTTTCCGTAAGCTGCGATTGCTGTGTCCTGCTCAGCAGTTCCACCGCTGACACCAAGTGCACCGACGATCTTACCATCAGCTTCGAGTACCTCTCCGCCTCCGAAGATCACGATCTTACCATCATTCGTAAACTGAATTCCGTATAACGGCTGTCCCGGCTGACTCAACTGACTCAACTCTGCTGTGGACATCTTAAGGCTCGCGGAAGTATATGTCTTGTTCAATGCAATGTCAAAGCTTGCTATGTAGGCGTCATCCATACACTGGACGGCTACAGGTCTACCTGCCTTGTCGGAAACTGCTACAACCGCATTCACACCCACACGTGCCGCTTCTGCCTTAACTTTTTCAATCAAGGCATTGGCAAGCTTCAATGTCATCTGATGCTTTTTGCATTTACAGACATGTTTGTGTGTATGTTGTGGAGCTGCTTCCTTCATCTGATCCAGCACAGCCTGAACTGCACTGGTAATTTCCTGCTCATTCATAGCATTGCTCCTTTACTAATCTGTCAGATTACATTCCCAGCTGTTCCATAACTTTCTTTGTGATAGAAGCTACAAGATCAGCATCTGTTCCTTCTGGAGCTGCTGCTGAAGATCCGCCACAGTTTCCACCGCATGAATGGCAGCTTGGCTTACCAGCTTTAGCGTTCGGGCAAAGGTTTGCCGGGTGTTTTCCTGGAAGTCCCATCTGTCTTCTCAGTTCGTACAGTCTCTGAACCTGCTCATCGTTCAGTTCCTGAGGTCCGCCAACCTGCATGGACTGCCATAACAGACGTGCGTAGAACTCAAGAGACTCCATCTTGTGGTATGCGCTCAGAAGGCTGTCTGAGTAAGCAAGTGCTCCGTGGTTCTCAAGAAGAACTGCATCAAAGTGCTGAAGGTATGGCTCGACAGCGTCCGGAATCTCCATTGTAGAAGGTGTACCGTATTTAGCGATCGGAACACATCCAAGAGCGATAACTGCTTCTGGCATGATTGGCTGTGTAAGCGGAATACCAGCGATAGCGAATGTTGTAGCGTACAGTGGATGAGCATGTACTACAGACTGAACGTCTGGTCTCTCTCTGTACACACGCATGTGCATCTTAATTTCTGAAGATGGTCTGAATCCTTTATTTGCCTGAAGAACATTACCATTCTCATCTACTTTACAGATGTACTCTGGCGTCATGAATCCTTTGCTGACACCTGTTGGTGTACACAGGAACTCATGGTCGTTCAGTTTTACAGAAAAGTTTCCGTCATTAGCTGCAACCATTCCACGGTTGTAAACTCTTCTTCCGATTTCACACATTTCTTTTTTGATTTCGTATTCGTTTTGCATTTTTTCTCCTCCTTGGAATCGTGTCAAAACTTTTGTTTTGTGTTGTTTCTTAACTTATTTTACCACACAATCCCACATTAGTCAATTTGAACAGCCGTTGTTTTTGTTGTTTCTTGTGATTATTTTCACTATTTTCTCTGTTTTCGACTTCGTGTAGATTATCTGATTGTGTTTTTTATTTTTAACCACCGATCCGGCACTCTACACCGGAAACTTCTTCTGCTACTTTCAGAAGTCGTTCCATCTTTTCATTTGTCGGTGGTTTTACATCCCCCATCAGGTATGGACGATTTAATCCGTCATATTTGTCCTGTCCCAGCCTGTGGTAAGGCAGAAGATGCATTCTTCTTACATTGCCAAGTTTGCGGACATATTCGGCAATATCACGGATTTCTATCTCTGTATCATTGAATCCCGGGATTACCGGAACACGGATGCTCAACTCTGTCATATGAGAGTCTGCAATCTTCTTTGCATTCTCTAACATCAGTTCATTCGAGCGTCCTGTAAATTCTTTATGTTTCTCCGGATTCATATGTTTGATATCCAGCAGATACTGGTCTAAATATGGAAGAATCTCTTCGATTGTGCTGTATGGTGCGCATCCCATACTTTCCATCGCAGTTGTGATTCCTGACTCTTTCGCTGCTCGCAGAAGGTCTCTCGCGAACTTCGGCTGGCAAAGGCTTTCGCCTCCGGAAAGTGTAAGTCCGCCTCCGGTTCTTCTATAATAAGTACGGTCTTTTTCTACCGTCTTCATTACTTCTGCAACCGTAGTGTCCTCACCGATCACTTTCGGTTCTCCCTGTACCATCATTGTCTCGATCTCGTAGTGCTGCGATTCCGGATTACAGCACCAGCGGCATCTGAGCACGCACCCCTTCAGGAACACGATGGTTCGAATTCCATTCCCATCATGGATGGAATACCGCTGGATATCGAAGATTCTTCCTTTGGTCTTCAGATATTCTTCCATGCTGTCTCCTTCTTATTCTTAAAATCCCTGCTCCGTTCTGCGGATGATATCATCCTGCAGTGACTTGGACAATGTCGTAAACAGTGCGCTGTATCCAGCTACACGTACAACCAGATGTTTGTACTGTTCCGGATGCTCCTGTGCGTCCAGAAGTGTTTCACGGCTGACAACGTTAAACTGCATGTGGCTTCCCTTCTGATCGAAGTATGACTGGATCAGTCCTACAAACTTCTCAAGTCCTTCTCTTCCACTCAGTGCAGACGGATGAAACTTCTGATTGAACAGTGTTCCATTCGAAGCAATAAAGTGATCCAGTCTGGAAACGGAGTTTGCAGCTGCTGTCGGTCCGTTCACATCCTTACCGGCTGATGGCGATACTCCATCGGCTACCGGCATATGTGCCAGACGTCCGTCTGGTGTGGCTCCTGTCTGTCCGCCAAGCGGTACATTCGCTGATACTGGATATAATCCCGCCTGGAACATACCTCCACGCGGGTTTTTATATTTCTCCAGTGGTTTTGTATAAGTATAGGCAACGTCTCTTGCAAATGCATCAACCTCCGGAATATCATTTCCGAACTTCGGCACTGCATCAATCAGCTTGAGGATTCTCTCACCATTCGCCTTCACCTGCTCTGATTCTGTCGCTGCAACAACAGTCTTCAGGATTGCCGCAACTTCTTTCTCGCCTACCGGCTGTCCGGCAGACTTCATAGCAGAAGCCACTTCTGATACCATCTCTGCAACATCATCACTGTTCAGACCCTTTCCATAGTTTGTACTAAGAGCCATCTTCAGATCATGCATTGTAATCTTGTTCTCGTCATAAACGAGTTTCTTTACTGCGTAAAGCGCATCCGCCATGTTGGCAACACCGAATCCCTGCGGACCTGTAAAGTTATATACAGCTCCTCCCTGTTCCAGTGTCTTTCCTCTCTTGATACAGTCATCAACCATACATGCAAGAAACGGCAACGGTGCTCTCTCCGCATGTGCCATATCAATGGCATTGTCAGCATTAACAAGCAGTGCGATCGCGTAATCCATCTGTGCTTTATAAGCATCATAGAATTCATCAAATGTCTTCATATCCTCAACATTACCTGTCTTTGGACCAATCTGTACACCCTTGTCCACACCATTTGAAAATACCAGTTCCAGCGGACGACACATATTGAAGAATGCTGCATCATGCCATCCGTTCGTCTTGCCGGACTTCTGTGGTTCTACACATCCGATGATATTGTAGTCTCTCGCATCCTGTAAAGTCAGTCCACGGCTCTCCAGTGACGGGATAATAACCTCATCATTATAATACGCCGGGAGTCCGATTCCTGTTCTTGTAAGTTCTGCTGCATAAATCAGGAATTCATGTGGTGATCCATTCCAAACTCTTACGGAAAGAGAAGGCATTGGAAGGAATACATGCATAGATGATGTAATACACATAAATGAAAGATCATTCGTAACATCTATACCATCTTCATTCTGTCCTCCTGCAATCAGGTTCTGGAACAGACTGTAACCTGCGAATCCTTCTGCTGAAGCCGCATCACGGCACTTGTTCAGGTCATTTAATTTAACCCAGATACAATCCAGCAGTTCCTGTGCAAACTCTCTTGTGATCTTGCCGCTGTCGAGATCCTTCTTATAATAAGGATACATATACTGGTCGAATCTTCCAGGGGAGATTGAATGTCCACTGGACTCGATCTGTAACAGCTGCTGTACAAACCAGAAGGACTGACATGCTTCATAGAATCCTGTCGCACCCTTCTCCGGTACATTCGCACAATTCTGTGCAATGATAAGAAGTTCTTTCTTTCTTACCGGATCAGAACATTTCTCCGCCATCTCAAGTGCAAGCTTTGCATAACGACGGGCATATGTAATTGCAGCATCACAGCTGATCATCACTGCCTCAAGGAAACGTGATTTTGTCTGATAGTTACCATCACTGACCTTCATAGAAGCAAGCTCATCTTCTGCTTTCTTGCGGATTCCGGAAAATCCGATCTCGAGAACTTCACCATACTTAACTGTCACATGTCCTACACCATTATAGAAATAGTTTCCAGGTGTAAAGATATTGTGTTCAATGTCAAGTAATGTCTCCGGCTCCATGTATGCTGTAGCCAGGTCACTTGTTGTACGGCCTTTCCAGTAAGCATTCGCCTCTTTCAGTTCCTTCTTCGTCTGCTCAGAGATGTAGAACGGGTCAGCACTTCTTGTTTCAACTGTATCAAACTCTGCCTCCAACCACTCGTAAGAGAACTCCGGAAATGTCTGGCATCCTCTTGGGGCAAGTGTACTGCTTCCAACAACAAGTTCCAGGTCACGGATCGTGATCGGAATATTCTCCAAAATATGCTGGAACGCTTTTGCTCTACGGATGATCATTGGTTCATTCTCAGTCTGTTTGTACGACTCCGTAATCAGTACCGCTCTCGCCGACTCAATCTCAGGCATCTTCGCATACAGGTTTTCTACCAGTTTTGGAATTCTGTCCGACTTCGGGATGGGAGTACTGTCATAAGTATAAAGTCCCATTTTGTTCTTAAACTCCTTTCTTCCAATATTAACATTTATTATACTTTATTTATCCCCCAAAGTCAATCAAAACACAATACATCCCACATTATATTTCTGTAAAGTTACAATAAATCCCAATACGGTTCATGTTGTGTTTTATTTGTTTTTTCTCTGTATTTTACCTCGAATTAATTGACATTTTACTCAAAATACCGCATAATTAGGGTATATATGCGACATGACACGTTAATCGACACTGTGTCTCTCGCGCGAACGATTAGAAAGAAGGGTTGGATTATATGGCTTCTTATGAATTTGATATCCACACACATTCCATCGCCAGCGGGCACGGAACCTATGCAACCATGACTGATATGGCAAAAGCTGCCAATGCAGCCGGGCTTAAGATGCTTGGAATTTCCGATCATGGTCCGAAAACGCTTGGTGGCGGACGCATTTCTTATTTCCGCAGCCTTGCATTTGCACAACCAAAGCGTCTCGGTGTTAGAATGCTTTACGGTGCAGAGGTAAATATTCTGGATCAGGAAGGAAAACTGGATCTTGATGATGAAATTTTAGAGTCTCTGGATTATGTTATAGCAAGTATGCATCGTCCAATTTTTAAATCCGGAACAGCAGATGAGAACACCCGTGCTTATATCAAGACTATGGAGAATCCTAATGTTAATATCATCGGTCATTGCGATGACGAAAAATTCCCGGTAGATTATTTTGCGCTTTTCCGTGCTGCAATGGAGAACCATGTTCTGCTTGAGATCAATAACAGTTCTTTAAGTCCGGATGGATATCGTGGGGATACGACCTATGCTGATCTCTTAATATTGAATCTGTCCAAGCACTTTAATTATCCGGTTCTGTTCTCCAGTGACAGCCACGGCACAGAACATGTTGGAGATTTCCAGTATGCCGAAGCTTTGGCTCGAAAAGCTGACATTCCGGAGGATCTTATCCTGAATTACTCTGTGCGTAAATTCATGGGATTTTTAGGCGAGAGATAATACTATAATATAGAAGGAATACTTACAATGGGAAAATGTCTTTTCTTTGATGCAGATGGAACAATTTTAGATATTGTAAAAGGAACACCAGAAGATACAAAACTTGCACTTCAACAGTTGAGAAAAAACGGACATAAGACTTTCATCTGTACCGGTCGTTCAAACGCTTTTGTTCCTGAATATCTTATGAAGGAGATTGGATTTGACGGACTTATCGCTAATCTTGGAGCATATATCGAATATAATGGAACGCGGGTGTTTGAGCGTGAGATGCCAACCGATCTGGCATGGAAGACCGTAGAGATCATTAAGGCAAACGGTTTTATCCCTGTACTGGAAGGCAATGATTATATGTACTATAATCTGGATGAATATACAAGTGATATAGACTGGTTTGCTGATCTGATCACTCAGGAACTCGGTGACAAACTGCTTCCTATTCGTGGAAATGAACATAATCTTCACTTTAACAAAATAAGTGCCAAGCGCACACCCGGATGTAACCCAGAGAAATTATGCCAGGAATTATCCCTATGGTATGATTATATTATTCACAGTGGATCTTTTGTTGGAAGAACGATTGAATTTGTCATGAAAGGCTGTTCCAAAGGACTTGCGATCAGTGTTATGAGTAATGTACTTGGATACGAAAAGAGGGATGTTATTGCTTTCGGCGATAGCAATAATGACTTGCCAATGTTCCAAGCTGCCGGATTTAAGGTTGCTATGGGAAATGGTTCTGAAAACTTGAAAGCACAGGCTGATTATGTGACCGGCGCCTTGGAAGACGGCGGAATCCGCCAGGCGCTGGAATATCTGAATTTGATTTAAAAAGGATACTCCATTCCTTGACCAACTTCGCATTTTCGAACAAAAATGGGGCATATCAATTTCCTGATATCCCCCATTTTTTCACTCTTTATTATGCTCTCTTAGACAGCACTTCATCCTCATATTTCTGAATGTCGTCAAACCATCCTTCAGCTTCTACACCACACTGGCGGCAGTACTCTTCCCATACATCACCGATTGGAAGTGTCTTGCACTGTTCCATAACAACCATCTTCTTGCTCATCTGGTTTGTATCCTGAAGCTCTTTGAGCATCTCGCTTGGCTGACAAAGTGCATCAAGCAGTGCTTTCTGGAAGCTGCGGAATCCTGTTACCCATGCGGAGATACGGTTGATGGAAGCATCAAAGTAATCCAGTGCAATGTATGTACGGTCAATTCCGTTCTCGCAGCGAACAATCTCTTTTGCGATCTCTTTTGTCTCATCATCAAAGAGAACTACATGGTCTGAATCCCAACGGATCGGACGTGTAACATGCAGAGCAATCTCCGGGAAGAATGTAAGCAGTGCCGGAATCTTATCGGATACTACTTCTGTTGGATGATAATGTCCGTTGTCCATCAGTGGCAGACATTTGTCTTTGTTCATTGCAGCGTAGCTCAGTGAGAATTCAGCTGACCCTACTGTATAAGCCTCGACACCGATACCGAATACTTTAGACTCTACACAAGGTTTTACAAGGTTTGTGTCAAATGGCTCGGAAAGGATTGCATCGATAGACTCTTTGTAGCGTACACGAGGTCCCATACGGTCAGCCGGAATATCTTTGAATCCGTCACCTGTCCAGATATTCATCACACAAGGAACTCCTGTCTGCTCCGCAAAATACTGTGAAATGCGGATGCAGGCTTTTCCATGCTCGATCCAGAAGTTTCTTACTTCCTCATCCGGGCTTGAAAGTGTAAGTCCGTCTTTTACCATTGGATGTGAGAAGAATGTTGGATTAAAATCAAGTCCCATTCCTCTTTCTTTTGCAAAATCAACCCATTTCTGGAAATGTTTTGGCTCTAATTTATCACGATCTACGAATTCACCATCTTCAAAGATTGCGTAGCATGCATGAACATTGATTTTCTTTTTACCCGGCATCAGGCTCATTGCCTTATCCATATCAGCTAACAGTTCTTCCGGAGTTCTTGCTTTTCCCGGATAGTTTCCTGTTGTCTGGATTCCTCCTGTCAGAGGGCCGTCGTGGTCAAATCCTGTTACATCATCTCCCTGCCAGCAGTGAAGAGAAACCGGAATTTCTTTACATTTCGCGATTGCTGCGTCTGTGTCCACTCCTAATTTTGCATAGATTTCTTTGGCTGATTCATATCTTGTCATCTTTTCTTCCTCCATTTTTGTGAATTTGAATTACACATTTTCGTATATTTTTACATCAAACGATTTTCCAACACATGTTCTTGCTTCCGGCAGGTCTTTAAATACTCCATCATGTAGCATCTGGACAACAATATTTCCGATTGCTGTAGCTTCAGAAGGCCCTGCAGAAACTTTTTTTCCTGTATATTTTGCTGTCAGTTCGTTAAGATATCCTGCATTGGCACCGCCACCGACAACATAGATTGTAGTGTATTTTTTTCCTGTTAATGCTTCAATCTCTTCGATCGTATCGCCATAACATTTTGCAAGACTGTTGTAGATAACTGCTGCGATCTCGCCCACTGTTTCAGGCACCTGCTGCTTGGAATCACGGCAGAACTTCTTCACAGCTTCAATCATGCTCTTCGGAGCAAGGAAGCAGTCATCATTACAGTCTACTAAAGATGTGATCGTCTCTTTGGAAGCTCTCTCACAAATCTCTGCAAAAGAAAGATCCTCTGTGAATTCTTTCTTTACAGACTGGATCATCCAGAGTCCCATGATATTTTTCAGGTAACGGAAACGGTGATCGTATCCACCTTCGTTTGTGAAGTTTGCCTGCATACTTCTCAGTGAGCAGTCTGCTTCTTTTCTCTCAATTCCCATCAAAGACCATGTGCCGGAGCTGATATAAATGGCATTGTCATCGTTGGTTGGTACCGCAAGTACCGCTGAGCCTGTATCATGAGTGGCTGGGAGAACAACCTTGCAGTTGAATCCAACCTCGTTCTGAATGTCCTGTGTAAATTCGCCTACTACTGTTCCCGGCATAGATACCGGCTGGAACATCTCTTTGTTGTATCCGAGCATATCGATCATTTCATAATCCCAGTCATTTGTCGTCGGATTCACAAGCTGTCCTGTTGTCGCATTTGTATATTCATTTTTCTTCACACCTGTCAGCAGGGAATGGAAGTAATCCGGAATCATCAGGATTGCTTTTGCCTGTTCAAGGTACTCCGGATGAGTCTCTTTTACAGCCATCAGCTGATAGATTGTATTGAATATCTGCTTCTGGATACCTGTTCTCTCATACAATTCGGAAAGGGAAATCTTTTCATACACTTTCTCATCCATTCCATTCGTACGACTGTCACGATAACCTACTGTATCTCCGAGGATCTGATTCTTCTCATCAAGAAGCACATAGTCAACTCCCCAAGTATCAATTCCCATTGTTGCCGGAATCTTACCAAGTTCTTTACATTTCTTCAATCCGTTCTTGATTTCTGTAAAAAGACGATCTACATCCCAGCATAAAGTACCGTTTTTGTTATCCATTCCATTTGGAAAACGGTAAACTTCTTCCAGTTTCATCTTTCCATCTTCCATAGATGCCAGCATATGACGTCCACTGGATGCTCCGATATCAACTGCCAGATAATAATTGCCCATTGTTTGGTGCCTCCTTGTTATTTTTCTATTACTGTTCATTTCTTATGACTTTATTATACCCACGCTTTTTATGTAAAAAAAGGACGCTATTTACGAAAAACAGCGTCCTTATTTGCATTATATTTTGTTTTTAGGGTTCTCTTTTGCACCTTGTACAATTTTCAATTACTATTTTTGTTGAAAATGTATATCTTCATTTCAAATGTAATTCTCCACAACCAGATACTTTATTTACCGGAGAAATTTCTATGAAGAAGCTCATGCTCTTTTCCCTTCAACAAAGTATCGTACAAGGAAAGAATCATTGGGTTCTCATTTGATTTCTTGATCTGAGTGTTTACATCTGTATCATATAATCCCTTCATTCTTGCTTTTCTGGTTCTCGGTCCTGCATTCACAGGCTGACCTCCACCCATGATACATCCTCTGCGGCAGGCCATCACTTCCACAAAATCATACTCCGCTTCGTGATTTTTAATCTGCTGCAATACTTTATCTGCATTTGCAAGGCCATTTACAACTGCTGCCTTAATCTCTCTTCCATTATAATTATAAGTCAGCACTTTAATACCGTCGTCCCCACGCACACCACTCTTTTTAATAGACTCCATGTCTACTCTGTTGTGTCCCTGCTGCAGCCTACGGAGCACTGCCTCTGTAACACCACCGGTAACACCGAAGATCACACCACTTCCGGAGCCGATACCAAACGGTACATCAGCTGCTTCGATCTCAACTTTGTCAAATACAATTCCTGATTTGCGGATCATTCTTACGATTTCTGTTGTTGTCAGCACGTAATCAACATCCTGCTTGCCATTTGTATAAGATTCCGGACGTAAGATTTCTTCCTTCTTCGCCGTACAAGGCATAATTGATACAGATACAATTTTCTTTCCTTCATTTTTCTCAGGATCTTTATAATACTCTCTTACAACTGCTCCAAACATCTGCTGCGGTGATCTGCATGTTGAAAGATTCGGCACGAATTCCGGATATTTATTCTCACAATATTTTACCCATGCCGGACAGCACGATGTAAAGAGTGGCATCTTCTCACCGGAAGTAAATCTCTCAATAAACTCTTTGGATTCCTCCACAACTGTCAGGTCTGCGCCATAGGATGTGTCATATACTTCATCAAATCCCAGACGATGCAGTACTCCAACGAGTTTGCCCATCACATTTTCACCTTTGGCATAACCAAAATTATCACCGATTGCAACACGTACAGCCGGAGCGATCTGAGCAATCACCTTTGTATTCTTGTCTGCCAAAGCTTCCCACACTTCATCAATATTGGTATGAATACTGATTGCACCGGTCGGACAGACAACACGACACTGTCCACAACCTACGCAGTCTGTTTCTGCAATCTTCTTATTAAATGCCGGTATTACCTGTGCATCAGTTCCACGATACGCGAAGTCGATTGCATTGATATTCTGTACATTATCACACATTCTGACACAGTCACCACATAGGATACATTTATTCGGATCTCTGATAATTGCGTGTGAACTTGTATCAATTGGCTGTATCTCTCTTACATTTTCAAAGCGGATCTCATGAACTCCCATACGGTGAGCCAGTTCCTGAAGATGACACTCACCACTCTTGATACACGTTGTACAATCTCTACAGTGAGCAGCCAGAAGCAGTTCCAGTATCAGTTTCCGGTAGCGCATCAGCCTTGGTGTATTTGTATAAATAATCATTCCGTCTCTCGGCTTTTCTGAACATGAGGCAAACGTTTTCCCTCTGTCATCTTCTACCGTGCATAATCGGCAGGCACCATAGATAGATAATTCCGAATGATAACACAAGGTAGGGATATCAATCCCGGCTTTTCTTATTACAGACAATACATTAGGTTCATCCGTGAACTCAATGGCCTGTCCGTCAATTGTCATAATTCCCATAAATCTCTATCCTCCCTACTCTGTATAAACAGCTCCAAATGGGCAGTTATCGATACAACTTCCACACTTGATGCACTTTGAATTATCAATTGTAAATGGTGATTTTATTTTTCCTGTGATTGCATTTACCGGACAGTTCTTCGCACATTTCGAACATCCTTTGCATTTCTCCGGATCAATCTTAAACACACGAAGATTAGAACAGACTCCCGCACGACATTTCTTATCTATTATGTGCTCTTCATATTCTTTTCGGAATGCATGAATCGTACTTACAACCGGCTTTGGTGCACTCTTTCCAAGACCACATAAGGCAGTATTTTCAATCATGTCTGCCAGTTCTTCCAGTTCATCAAGGTCGCTCATTTCTCCGTTTCCGGCAACTATACGTTCCAGGATCTCCAGCATACGCTTAGTTCCTTCTCTGCACGGAACGCATTTTCCACAGCTTTCTCTCTGTGTGAAGTTCATAAAGAATCTTGCAACCTCTACCATACAGGTGTCTTCATCCATAACAACAAGTCCACCGGAACCGATCATGGCACCGATCTTTGACAGTGAGTCAAAATCCATCTTACTGTCAAGCTGGGATTCTACCAGACATCCACCGGATGGACCACCGATCTGAACTGCCTTGAACCCTTTATCGTCCTTGATACCACCTCCGATATCAAAGATGATTTCACGTAAACTTATTCCCATAGGCACTTCGATCAATCCGGTATTTTTTACATTTCCGGTAAGGGCAAACGCTTTCGTTCCTGGGCTTTGCGGTGTACCGATACGGCTGTACCAGTCTGCTCCGTTTTTAATGATCATCGGGATATTTGCATAAGTCTCTACGTTATTTAATACTGTTGGTTTCTCCCATAATCCCTGCTCTACTGTTCTCGGAGGTTTTACTCTTGGCATGCCACGCTTGCCTTCAATTGAAGCTGTAAGCGCGGAACCTTCCCCGCATACAAAAGCACCTGCTCCACGATTGATATGTAATTTGAAGCTGAATCCTGTTCCAAGGATATTATCTCCCAAAAGTCCTTTCTCTTCCGCCTGAGCGATAGCAATCTGCAGTCTTCGTACTGCCAGCGGATACTCTGCACGAACGTAAATATATCCTTCCTGGGCCTGTACTGCATAAGCTGCCAGCATCATACCTTCGATCATTCGGTGCGGATCACCTTCCATGACACTTCGATCCATAAATGCACCCGGATCTCCTTCATCACCATTGCAGACTACATAACGGATCTTTTCCGGCTGACTTGCTACCTGTGACCATTTTCTTCCCGCCGGAAATCCTGCTCCGCCTCTTCCACGAAGGCCTGCATCTGTAACCGTCTTAATCACTGCTTCCGGAGTCATTTCAAACACAGCTTTTTCGAAAGACTCATATGCTCCTACCGCCATTGCATCTTCAATATGCTCTGCATCAATATGACCGCAGTTTCTCAACACCAGACGGGTCTGCTTGGCATAGAATGGAATTTCTTCCTGTGTCTGATATACATGACCATTATCTTCATACATCAGTCTTGTAACCGGTTCTCCATGAAGAATCGTCTTTTCAAAAATTTCTTCGCAGTCTTCCAGTTTTACTTTCAGATACAGATAGTTATAAGGTTCAATACGAACCAGCGGACCCATCTCACAGAATCCATGGCATCCGCTCATCTTAAGTCCCACATGAGCGATTTCTTCACCGATTTTGACTGTTACATGATCCATATTGGAAGTTAGTTCTTTCAAACGGGCATATATTTTATCTGAACCACCTGCCAGACATCCTGTTCCTCCACAGACCAGAATACAGCAGTTTTCTTTCTGCCGCTTTTCCTTACACTCTTCTCTCCATAACTGGAGCTGCATTCTGTTTTCTATCCTCATTCCTCTTCCTCCCGCAGCTTCTTGATCAGCTCGCTCATTTTCTCAGGTGTCATTTTCGGATGTACTTCATCATTGACCATCACGGCCGGTGCCAGTCCGCATGCGCCCAAGCATGAAACCGTCTCCACTGTAAACAACTGGTCATCTGTTGTGTGTTTCTTTTTCCCAAGCCCCAGTTCCTTGTAAAGTCCTTCCAGAATCGGAATGGATTTACGCACATGACAGGCTGTTCCATCACATACTTTTATCACATATTTTCCTTTTGCCTCAAAAGAAAAATTTTCATAAAAACTTGCCACACTGTAAGCTTTCGCCTCGGAGATTCCCAGTTTCTCCGCAACATAAGTTAAAAGCTCCGGTGGAAGATAGCGATATTCTTCCTGAATCCCCTGTATAATCGGGATCAAAGACTTTTCTTCACATGTATACTGTGCAATAATCTCATCTGTTTTTTCGTAATAGGATATATCTAACATTGCGTTCCTCCTTTTTGTATTTTTCACATATGTTTCATTATACATCCTATCTTCTTTTATGCATAGTGCTATTTTAATGTTATTTTCACGATTTTATTTCGTCGTTTTTTTATTTTTATCTGTTTTCCTGCGTTGTTATTGATGCAAATTGCCGATTTTTATATCAGTATAGTCTTCGGTTTACTATTCGCGTAAAAAAAGAAGATGCCATCTGTGAAAAATAGCATCCTCTCTATACTTTATCCTTAATTCATGTTTTCAATCCGATATTCTTTCGGACTGATTCC
>ENA-OPVH01001018-OPVH01001018.1-human-gut-metagenome-genome-assembly--contig:-NODE-1018-length-15311-cov-7.264158_pt1 | contig 15311 bp, 14 predicted proteins | sample MGYA00241494_ERZ501980 | MGnify/ENA primary metagenome ERZ501980 (study PRJEB25962, sample SAMEA1964914) | human gut metagenome | biome: human gut; feature: human-associated habitat; material: faeces... | reverse complement strand
GCTAAAGCTTTTTGGAACCACCGGCATTGCCGGTGGTTTTCTTTATACAAGAAAAATCCCGCAATCTCAACGATTGCGGGATTTCTGTGTCATGTGAACACTATGGATCAATGGTTTATTTTTTAGATTTATCAGTACCATCCGTAACGCTTTCGACACTTTCAATCAGATTTGTCACGACCTGATTGAGCTGTGCGGCGTTTTTTGATGAAATCACAGGAACGCCCGTTCGTTCTTCTACGGCTTTTCTGGCGATGCCAGCCGCTTCTCCACCCTTGCGGGCAACAGACAGATTCTCGGAAAATGTGGCAGGCGCTTTTTGCTTGGAGATCTCCGTGGTCGTGGCTTCGGCCAGCATATTGAGAACCAACTCCAGCGTCGTCATATTATCACGCAGATTCTCTTTTTTCAAGCCCTTGAGATTTTTATACTGCCGCGTGTTCATACCAGACCACGCTTTTGTGATCTCGTCGGTCAGGATCGCGTATTCAACGCCTTTTTGTACGCCGCGCGCATCCCATTCGTCGGTCAGTTCCTTGCGCACCTGAATGGCTTGCAGGCGCTGGTTGATCCATTCGCGGCTGTAGCCTTTCTTGAGATAGGTTTCCAACGCGCGGTCGATTGTTAGCTCCGGATCGATGGTTTCCTCGATTCGATCCCGGCCGACCTGTGCCAGCCAGAGCTTGAACGGCTCGGCTTTCGGTGAGGGAATGGATTGGATGATGCGCAGGAGTTGTTCGGTGTCGGCTACGTCGGTATTGTAGCGTTTTCCGTCCTTTGGCGACTTCAGTTTCAGTTGCTGACAATTTGTCAGCAACTGATCTGCACCTTCTTCTTTAAGCCGCTGCTTCAGTTTCGCCCAGTAGTTGCTTGCGCCACGTTGATCTGGCTGATCAGTCAGTACAGCTACCACGTCGACGATGGAAAAGTACCATTCTTCCTTTTCCGCATTCCATGCAGTGCGGATGCGCTTGTTCTCAAATAATTGGATTTTGTCGTTCTGTGACATTGATTTTACCTCTGTCTGTCGAAATTGTGGGAAGCAGAAATCTATTACTGGCTCGTTTTGATTTCTAATTGTGAAATTTCAGCCTATTTTAATTCTATCCCATCAAAAAACTCATCAATAGAATACAGTTACCTCGGCTGCCTTCCCCACCTGATTGTGTATTCCTTCGGCTCACAGATTCTTTTCTGAGGAAGAAGAATCCGATACTCTTTTTCTCCTGTGAAGTAGGTATCTTTGCAAAACAAAATGCGCTTCATGTTTTGCTCTGTAATTGTAAGTTGAATGCTCTCTCCGCTATTTGCTACCTCAACCATTGATGCGAGAAGTTTATTGCGTTTCGACACGACTCCGGGGGCATTGAGAAACATATTCAATCATTTCTTTGATGACACCTTTAGGGGAAAAATCAAAATATTTCACCTCATCATAGGAAACCATCCCCAGTTCAGACAGGCTCCTGATGAACAGTTCCGGTCGAAAGAACACGCCAGCCGTATCTGCTTTTGGAAAGTGTGCTTTTATAGTATCTCTAATTGTGTCGCTAATCGTAATAAATCGTTTCCCCTTCGCTTCTCGGATAGTACAGTCCTCTGCAGATATGCAAGTAATACAAAATATAGGTATATTGTCAGTATCAGCGAGTCCGAGAGACACGGTTATATTCGGTTGGCTAAAAGACAGACCCGTGTTTGTCTCAGTCATAATGGCGTTTCCGTTTTTCAACTGCAGAATTGCTTCAAATGCATCTCCTTGTCCCTTTAACCCGTTTTCCTTCTCAATTCCACGAAACTTCACCGCATTGGAAAAGTACATCTTACCGTTGAATAATCGCTTGACATATTTGCGTTCCCCGAACTTTACAAAAAGCACACTTTTATTATCCATTTTGCTCACACCAACAAATTTCGCTTAATACTCCACTATCCAGCACGGTCCACCATATTGCGCCGAGGTCCTCGGTATAGCATAAACCTGCCACATTGCCATGGTGGGCGGCATAGTTCATTAGGCGGGACGTCTTGCCTGCGTAGTCGCTGTTGCAGGCGGGACACATCATTCCAGTTTTCTTTGCCAAGTCCCTCATTGCAAGCGTGGTCATCGGACTGTATCAAACGAATGAGGTTTTCTTTATGCTGCATTCTCTTAGGTAATTCATCATTTTCTTTAGTATACCAGTCCTGCGTGCTTTCGTCGAGAGATATTTCCATATGTACGGCAGATTCTATCATCCGCAGAAGTTCTGCCTTAGATAGACTGCCTGCGTTGGCTTTCTGGAGATACCAGCGTCTTGCATCCATCGTCAACTCCGATTCCATGATCACCACGTTCAGCGTCCAGCCGATTTTCATTGCCAGCCGTAGGAGCGTTTGGTCATTTTCATAAGTCCGATAAAAGTCGCGCATCCGGCGCACATTGCGCGGAGAAAAGCCTGCGCGGTCAGGGAAATTCGCCCGCAAAAATTCTGCGGCAGCGACCGCCGCGCCCTTCTCCGGACGCTGGCTGATTGCCTTGCCAATGGCATACACTTCGTTCATCTGCGGAAGATTTTGTTCGAGAATTGCAGCCAATTCCCGGTACATCACGCCGTAATCCACAGGTTTTCTGACGTTCATAGCTTCTCCTTTCCGCGCTGGTGCGCATCATATATTTCGTCGTTTTGCGAATAGCCTGCTACAATATTTTGTGGTATGATTGCCCCGTTCGTTTGATTCTTGCGAGGGAGGAGCAATCATGCAGTACACCGATAACGAAGCCGCTCTGATTGGCGGCCTGATCTCAACTTATTTCTTTCAGCCTGCCGTATCTGCGCCTTTGAAAGATGCGTATAGCCGTGTTTTGGAGCATCTGCATCAGAATGCGCTCACTTCCTCTGATCTTCAGCAGATCCGAAAGGTTGTGAATTTTCTGATGCCCATGTGCCAAGCAAATCGGCAGACGCAGCGGGAGCTTATGGGCATCAATGCGCGGACAACAGCGCTTCTGAACACCTCGCGTAATTGCAGATAACGTAAAAGGCACGACGTAATGTCGTGCCTTTTTTGTATCGTTTACAGCATCGGTTTAATGCAGGAGCTTCGGTTTCCCTGCGCTCTTTTTTGCACTTGTTTTCGCGGCAAGGGCTTTGCTTGCCCACGGGAAGAAGTACGGCACGGAGTCAAACAGATAGCTGGCGCTCAATAGCTCGTCCAGCAATTCTTCCATCGTGAACGGCTGGTATCCATAGGGGCTCATCTCATCCATGTAATCGTACAGCTGGTCACGCGCCGCTGCCCGCAGGAACTTCTTCGCGCCCTTGTTCACTTTTGCAAGACGCTTGATATAATCCTCTGCCTTATCAAACTGGTTCAGCTTGTAGTACAGAACCGCCAGCGGCAGGAGCATCTGCGTTTCTTCGTAGGAGTCAAACTGCTTATGAAGCGCCAGCGCGTGCAGTTCGTCCTCCATATGGGCATACAGGTGCATCAGCTGATAGCGAACACCGAGATTATCGTTCTCGCACAGCTCCAGAAGGCGCTGCCCCTCGTCGATCGCCCGGCGCATCATGCCGCAGGAAATCAGCACATCGAAGTATGTATAGCGCACACGCATATACGGCCTGGTTTCCGGCGCTGTCCAAAACTCGCCGGCATACTCCTTGAACGCGCCAGTCTTTTCCATCTGCTTGTCCGCTGCGTCGAGCAGCTCCTGCAAGGCAAGCCGCTGCTCGTCCAACGCTTCTTCCAGCGTGCGCGTAATGAGCTGTAGCTTGGCATCCAGATTGTCCGGCTCCAGCGCCAATGCCTTATGGAGGTATTCCACGCACTTTTTCTTCGACGTCGCCTGCTCGGCGAGATCCAGATAATCGTCAGCCGTTTCGGGCGCATGGTCTTTCTGACCGATACACTTTTGGTTGTATTCTGCAAAGAACCGCTCCGTCAGGGCATCCGCGTCGGCTTCGTTCTTCGTGTCCTCTGCGTGGGCGTCCAAGAATTTCTGCAATTCTTTCAAAACCTTTTCGGATTCTCTGCTCATTTTATCATACCTCCAGTGTCTGATTTATGGATGGTCTTTCAAGTTCATATATGGAACTATATTAGATATCAAGGGCTTGCGCATCAGATCTATTCTCGAACCCGCAATGCGGGCAGTTGACCCAAACCTCATACTTATCGCGATTGATTCTTTCAAAATGGTAAGCCTTAGCCTCGGATGGGATTACCTCAACTTTGAAATTACCTGAACTCAATCTTGTCTTTGAAATTTCAAAGCATACCCAATCGAAACTTGTATTACATCTGTCACAAATATGGTTTCCTCGCGAATATATAGGCATATTCCAACCTCCTAAGACGATCTACATCATAGTGCCAGACTATTCATTTTTGCATAGACCTGCATAAGTCCGCAAGAGTCATCCGTATGTATTATATCAGATACAGTAGCATTCGTCGAGAGGTGCAAACGTGAACCAGGGCGTTAGCACATAGATTTTTAGTAACCTTTTGTTTTTCCAGATGTACTAGATCACACATATTCGTACATCTACCTTCTGTAATTACCTGACAGGGCAAAGAAAAGCGCAGTCGCTATGACCGCGCTTTTCTTTGCCCTGTTTTTATAATATCCGCACCATCTGCTCATAGAGCAGAACGTACTTTTCGTCGATAATTCGGTTGTCATGGTAATGCCCAAACAGCCAGTAATGGAACTGGCTGCGCGTTCGGACTTCTTCCAAGAAGTCTGTCAGCTTGTCCCGTTTGAAATCGGCGTTGATCTTCTGCTGAATTGCCGTTGGTGCGCAGTGTGTGATGATGTAATCAACCTTCCAGTCCAGCCGCTCCAGCATCTGCCTGGCTTCGGCATATTCCCCATCGGACGGCAGTTCGTCCTGCCACCACGAAATGTGGTTGATGCGGAACTGTCCGCGATTGCGGCGCAGGGAATCGTATCGTTCATAAAAATCCAGGCTGTCCATGTCCAGAATGCCATCCGCAATATCATGGCTCTGTGCGCCGCCCATTGTGAAGAAGGTACAGCCTTGCAGCTTGAACGCCTGCCCGCGCATCAGGTGAATGACGTGTGGGCGGATTTTATGCACCATTCCGCCGTGCCATTGCTCCACTGGATATTCCTTCAAAGCGTCAAAGTTCTCGTGATTGCCGTCCACGAACAGAACCGTAAACGGCAGGGCCTCCAGCCGGTCAAGCTGCGGATCGTCGCTCTTGTCGCCGTTCCAGACGCATCCGAAGTCGCCGCAGGCGATCATGTAGTCGTTTTTGGTCATTTCCGATTGCTCCGGGAAGTATTGCGGCTGAAATCGAAGGCCGTTCCCGTGAAGATCGCCGGTTACGTAAATCATCATATCATCTCCTAAAAATGCATCTGCATCGGATCTGCGTTTTCTGCCATTTTAAGCTCCGCTTCGGTTGCTGTCCGCAGTCCCTGACCATAGCGGGTCTGCGCTGTGATCAAGCGCCCATCCGCAATGAGCTGCCCGATTCGCTCGCCAACATAGCTTTCTGTGATGTATGGGCCGGACCGTTCCCGGTCCGGCAGACGGCGAATCGAGAACTGCTGTCCAACGCGCTCGGCAATCGAGCCTGTGTGGAACAAATCCTTTCGTTTCGTTTGGCAGGCTTCCAGAATTGCGTTGTCGATCTGCTCCGTCTGCACTTCCAACCTCTGACGGTATTCTTCGTCTGTCAGGTCAAAACATTCCCGATACAGCCTTGTCTCCAAAGTGCGAAAAGTATTTGCTCCATCCAAAAGCTGCTGCAGCGCCGGAATATGATCCTCCTGCATCACGCCGCTGAACACGGTCGGATGGAGATACAGAGCATCTTTTCCGTTCCGCACCGTATCACAATGGCCGCTGTCCAGCGGCATTTCTTCGACCTGCCAGCCTGCGTCTCGGAACAGCTTCCGTGTTTCCGTGCGGAATGCAAGCCGCGAAGCATCGTCCGGCCAGCCCTGCGAATATGCGCTGCGGATCGAAATTCCGATCTCACGGTATGTCATGGTTATTTTCCCTCCAATCGTTGTTTGATTTCCGCGCCGCCCTTGATCCGTACCAGCACCTCGTCAGCGGAGAGGACGGTCACGCGCTCTACGGTCTGACGGACGGCGGTTTCGTTCCATTCAGTGAGCGTGGATGCAGCGGCATCCAACGCCTGCTCTGCCTGCTTCATTCGGGTGCAGACGCGGTCTGCGTCGGCACTGTTTTGCAGAATTTCTTCCTTCTGCTCTTTGAGTGCAGTCTGCTCGGTCAGGATTTCCGCGAACTGCGCATTGCAGGCTTCTTTATCGTCGGCATCAATGGCTTCCGCCAGAAGCTGTTGGAACCGCTCGTCGAGCTGTTCCAGCCGACACTCGATATCGGCAAGGCTCATGGTCTGCCCCTGCACAGGCAAGAGCTCCAAGGAAACTGCATTCCTGATATGGTTGAGCAGAGCCGGTTTGTTGCTCATTGCGGAGTTGATCGCTGCCAGAATTGCGCTTTGCAGTGGAATTTCCCGCAGTGTCGGGGACTCGTGGCAGTATTTCTTTCCATATTCCAAGCGGCTGATGCAGCGCCATTCGTGATAGATGTTTCCTTTAATATTTCTCGTTTTTCTGCGGTAGAGCGTACCGCATTCACCGCAGAACAGCCGGTCGGATAAAGCGTACTTGCTGGTATAGCAGGAACGTCCTGTGACCGCCTCCTTGGACGGGCTGCGCAGGGCGCTCCGTCTTGCCATTTCAGCCTTCACCGCATTATACTGCTCCCGGCTGACAATGGCTTCATGGTGATCGGGCATATAATACTGCGTCATCTGACCGACATTTTTGACGATCTTCTTGCTGATCACATCCGTGCAGAAGGTCTTTTGCAGCAGCACATCGCCGCAGTATTTTTCATTTGTCAGAATGCCTTTGATAACGGAGATCGACCAGTCGTCTGTGCCTAGAACGGTCTTGATCTGGCTTTCCTCCAGCCATTCTTTCAGATTGCGCAGGCTGGCGCCGCTCTCATATCGCTTGTAGAGTTCACGCACGATTTCTGCTTGTTCTGGTATGACGCGGAATTTGCCGTCTGCGTCTTTCTCGTACCCGTAAAGCCGGTAACAGGGCACCTTGAGCGTACCGACTTTTGCGTGCATTTGCCGGCCGCGCCGAATGTTGCCGGAGATGGATTCGCTTTCGGACTGCGCCATCGCGCCGTACATCGTAATCATAAATTCGCTGTCCGCTGGAAGCGAGTTGATATTTTCTTTTTCGAATAAGACGCCAATGCCAAGCTGTCGGAGGATGCGCGTATAATTGATGCAGTCAAGCGTGTTGCGGGCGAAGCGTTGGATGGACTTTGTAAGAATAAGGTCGATCTTTTTCTGCTTACACTGGCGAATCATTCGCAGGAATTCTGTACGCTTTTTCGTAGATGTGCCAGTGATACCTTCATCCGCAAAAATTCCAGCCATCGTCCATTCCTTGTTAGACATAATTTTGTCGGTGTAATATTCGCACTGCGCCTCATAGCTGCTGGCCTGTTCTTCTTCCTTGGTCGAGACACGGCAGTACGCCGCGACGCGAAGCTGTTTTGTGACCGTCGTCATTTGCTGGAACTCCGGTTTCGGAGGAATTATTATGACGCGCGGCTTTTCGTCTGTCATAGAAGGTCATCCTTTCCGATAATCTGTCCGTTCTTGAGCTGCAAGCGCACCGTCTGGTGTGTCACCAGCACGGCGGAGACGGTGCTTTGCAGCAGTTCCGCATTAAGAAGCTCTGCCGTGCACTCGAACGCCGTGAACAGCCGCCGCAGGCGTTCGGTTTCGTATTCCTCGTTGCCGATTGCATCGTATTGCTCCTGCGCCAGCTTGCAGATCAGGCTTCTGGCAGCGTCCTCGTCGAGCGGCTGGGTGTTCAGGATGTCATCCAGTTCAGTTTGCGTATTCGTATGTGCCGGTGTGGGTGTTTTCACTGGCTGCATGATGCGGTCTGGCCGTTCCACCAGCCTGCCAAGCAGGTGTGTGACTTGCTGCTCGATCTCCGGCGTAGGCGGTTTGGAGCAGACACGTTTGAGTGCTTTCTGCGCGGGAGTCCGTTCCGGTAATCGTTGCTTGGCCTGCCTCTTTTCAGCGGCTGCCTCGAATAATTTTATGTCAACTAATTTCGGATAGCTGTCTGTGCCCGTGTATTTGGGATTTTCCAAAATCCGCGCGACCATGTTCTTGTTCCAGCTCTTGCCCTCGCCATAGGCGGGGCCGGTTTTGCTCATCTGTTCTGCGATTTCCTTCAGCGACGCGCCGAGCGTGTATTGCAGGAAAATGTCCTGCACGGCTTTTGCCTCTGGCTCGTTTCGGACGATCTCGCCCATGCGCATTTGATACCCAAACGGCAGCTTCCGATTTCCCATTACCGCTTCGTCCTTTCGATCTGCTCTGTCAGTTCCAATCCATTTTTCAGCCGGAAGCGCAGGCACTCGTTGCTGTCTACGATGATCTTTTCCACAAGCGCATCGAACAGCTCCGCATCAAAGCCGTCGAGGAAATCCGGCCCATCCTCCAGCGCATCCATGAGATCGCGGGTACGATCCGCCAGATCGTCGCTGTCGGTGTCGAGAAGCCTTGCTTTTTCCTGTTTCAGCCTGCGGAGCTGTTCGCTGAGTTTGTTGTTGGATGAGATAAAAGTATCAGGATCAACACCGCCAGCCTGTTGAAGCTGGGTTAGGAATTGAACCTGACTGAGTATGTCGGATATTTTCTTGTTGAGAGAGATTACATCCTCGCTCCAGAGCATCCGGCTGTAGCGGATTTTTTGGAGATTGGAGAGCATTTGTGAGAAGATGGGGCCGCCGTAGTGCTTGAGTTTGTAGTATAGACGGCAGAAAGCCTGTTCTATATCTGGCGTATGATATGGTGGAGTGGGGCATGATGCTGCATTCTGGAAATGCGTATTGCAGACCCAATACATTTTATCATTTGTAAATTTCCGTTTGAGCGACCGTCCGCAATTCGCACAGTACAGTTTTCTGCTGAACGGCTGGTTCGTTGAACCATTGTGCGCGTTTTTTCTTGATTGTAAAAGTGTCTGTACTCTGTCAAATACTTCCGAGGATACAATCGGCGGATTACTATCTGGCAGCAGGTACATTTCACGTTCACCATGGTTTCTGACTTTTTTATGCGGAAATGTAGTCGTTGAATAGTTTTTTCCGACCACTGCGTTCCCAGCATATCGTTCATTCTTCAAAATGTAGTATATCGACGAGTCTTTCCATGTTCCCATTTCGCGACCAGGCGGAATTTCCTGTTGGGACAAGGTATTTGCAATTTCGTATCCATTCAGTCCATTTAGATACAGTTGAAAGATGAAGCAAACAACCGCTGCTTCGTCTTCTATTATGGACAGTTTTCCTTCGTGCAGGGTAAAGCCATACGGCGCTTTGCAAGTATTGAACTTACCGCTTTCCATACGCTTCTGGTAGCCCCACTGGACATTTCCCGAAATTGACTCACTGCCTTTCTGTGCCAACGATGCCATAATCGCCGTGACCATTTCACTGGACACCCGTGCCGTGTCGATGCCCTGTTCTTCGAACAGAACGCTGACGCCGAGCTCCTTGAGTTCACGGACAGCCGCGAGGCAGTCCTTCGTGTTTCGAGCAAAGCGGGAAATACTTTTGACCAGAATGCGGTCAATCTTTCCTTTTCGGCAGTCGCACATCATGCGTTGAAAATCCTCGCGCTTTTCGACCGACGTGCCGGTAATGCCCTCATCGGCATAAATATCGACCATTTCCCAATCCGGATTACCGGAGATGAGTTCGGAATAGTATTGATTCTGCACGCGGTAGGAGTTGATCTGATCTTCGCTGGAGGAGCTGACGCGGGCGTAGGCCGCGACGCGCAGCTTGCGTGCGACGATCTCATCGTGTGCCGGGATGACTATGACACGCTGCTGTTCCAGCGCAAGGTTTCCGTCGGTTTGCTTTTTCGCCACATTCTCACCTCCTTGCAGCAACACACACTACCACGCCAAGGGCGTAATAGCTATAACCAAAACGGAGAAAAATCAAGCGTAAAGTGTGAAATTTGCACCAAGCTCGACAGCGATCCGACGTGCGATCTTTTTGATTTCGGCTTCAGAAAAGCCGACCGTTCGGAGCGCCTTCAGGAGCTGGCAGATGCCTAAAAAATCAATGTTTGGATTCATAAGATTCTCCTTTAGCCACGGGGCGGCTCTGTAAAACGCAGAGCCGCCCCTGCTTTTGAAATTTTGATGCTTGCTCCTGTTCGACGCTTCTTCCCGGAGCCAAGGCAGCGGCTGAACGGCGGCTGGCACCGCTCACGGGTCTTGCACCCCTCCGAGGATCTCTCCGAGCTGCCCCCATTACGTTCCGTTGTGGCTGGGCAGGAGTACCATTGTCCGCGGACAAGATCATTGCGAGGCAGCTTGCCAAAGCTGCTTTTGGATGGATGGGTACCGCTCGTCACCTTGTTGGGCCGTCTTTATGCTGGAGCATCGCTCCCGCACAGGTGGTCTTCGCGCATCCTCCGCATCGCTGTTCCATTTCTGGCTCATCCGCTTGATGTCATTTAAGTCGCTGGATATGTACTTTTCAAGCTGCATGAGAGTGTTCTAAAAATACCTCTCACCCCTTATCCGTATTCGAGGCCCTGTTGCACCAAACTTTTTTCATGTTTTCAATAATTTCAGCAGTTTAGCCAAAATCCGGTTCTTTTTGTTGTGTACTGTCATAGATGATATGCCAAGTTTCAGGGCGGTTTCCCGTTCGCTGCGATCTTCGAAGAAAAGCATATAAATGAGTTGCCGCTCATCCTCTGAGAGCTTTGAGATGCTATTATGCAGCTTTTCAGCCATAAGGCGTGCGATCACGATGTCTTCCGGCTCGTCTGATGCAGTGTCTATCAGCATTTCTGCGCCGAGGGCGCTTTCTGTGTCGAATGCATCATACGACACGACATGGTTGCGGCGTATTTTTTCAAGCTGTGTTTCTTCGCCGCGTTTTCCTCTGTAGTAAGTCAAGTAGACCTCCCGTGTGACCTCGACCAGTTCGTCCTTGACTCTGATATAAAATTCTTTTTTATCCGCCATTTGGCAGACCTCCGTTCTTTTGAAATTTTGAGAAAACCAAAATTTCAAAAGCGGAGGGGCGCGGGCAGGCGGCAGGACTACCGCCCAGCGCAGCATATGTCTGCTTTTGCTGGAAACGGTGAGTTCCTGTCTGTGGAAATATGATATTCTATGACAGAGATGGTCACCTGAAATCAAAAAGGCGCAGATTTTACAGGATTCCGGGGAAACCTGTAAAAGCTGCGCCTTTTCGACACAGTAACGCCCAGCAGAGTGTTGACCCTCTGCTGGGCGCATACATCGGCATAGATACCGAATGCCGGTTCTTTTATGGGATGCAAAATGAGCTTCTATCGTCTTTTTCTCATTACCTGAAAATTTGGGCGGTAGAGTGGGTTTCGTGTATTTATTCCGCTAAGCCATATTTAGTTTTGATTCGGTCGAGCTTCTCCAGCATCGGCTCCGCGCCCAGCCAGAGGAAGAAAAACGTGGCAATGGCGCGCACCAGATCGACCGGAAGGCCGGTAATGTAATAGCTAAGAATAATTTTCCAGTTGATCGTGTGCGCCCACATGAGGGCGGACGCAGGATTCATAATGCCGCCGTAGATGATTGTGGACGCGATCACGCCGAAGATACAAAGGCTGAGTTTTCCTCGTCGCAGAACACCCTTGCGGTACAAGACACCTGCCAGCCAGCCGATAATCCCCATCGAGAACATCTGCCACGGCGTCCACGGCCCCTGGGAAAAGAGCATATTGGACACCAGCATGGTCATCGCGCCAACCAAGAATCCCGTTTCGCCGCCAAAAGCCACGCCTGCGAGAATCGTCATGGCAACGACCGGCTTGAACTCCGGCAGCATGAAGAACGCAGCGCGCCCTGCTACATTCAGCGCAACGAGTACGGCAATCAGGACGAGTTCCCGCGCCTGCGGCTTGCGCCCCTCAAAGATGAGGAAAAACGGCAGCATACATTCCAGCAAAATTAAAAGCGAAATGAAGTAGTATTTCCGCCCGTCAAAGTAGTACACGCCGACAAACAACGTCAGAGGAATCAAAAGCAGGATGAGCAGCGTTGCAAAGATCGTGCGTTTTTTCAGCTTTCGTTTTTCGAGCGGCGTCTGCATCAGATAGTCCGGCCTGTCTGCCTTGCGGCTGATCGAGAGCGCAAACACAAGAAGTGCAGCAAGCAAAATGCCGTAGAGCTTCAGTTGGTCGCCTGCAACGTTTGTCAATCCGCCCGCGTCCACAAGCTTTGTGAGGTCTGTCACGCCGATGGCCTGCGCGATGAGCACCAGCGAAGCGGCACCGGACACAGCGGCAAAGATTTTTCGCCAGACCGGGAGCTTTTTCACCGTCCGCGTTTCCTTCTCCGGTGCGGGCGGGATGCGTTGGTACTCCGGTAATTCCGCTTCCGGTTCAACTGTGCCGCCGCAGGCGAGAATGACGTCCTCCGGCGTGACCGCATCTGACAGCACATCGCGGGCAATGCGGTTTGCGGCGGTCGTGTAGAAGCTGTTGCCGGAGAAGAACGTTCTCGGTTCGGCCTCCGTGACGATGTTTCCGTCAAAAAACAGGGCGCAGCGGTCTGCGTATTTTGCGCAAAATTCAATGTCGTGGCTGACCATCAAAATCGCAACGCCGGACGCTTGCAGCGTTCGGAGAATCTGCCCGAAAACCTGCTTGAACTCCGCGTCCAGTCCCTTTGTCGGTTCGTCAAGGAGCAGAACGTCCGGGTTCAGAAGCAGGATTTTTGCCAACGCTGCGCGCTGCTGTTCACCGCCCGAGAGGTCGTATGGGTGACGGTCAAGCAGCTCTGCCAGCTTGCAGAGGGAAACGACCTGTGCCAGTCGGTCGGACTTCCGCTCCGTTTTCGGAAGGATTTCCAACAAATCCTCGCGCACGGTCGATTTTACGAACAGCGCCTGTGGATTCTGCGGCAGCATTCCGACGCTGCCGCTGATAGTCAATTCCCCTCGATACGGCTTTTGCAGGCTTGCCAGCAGCTTGAGCGTGGTGGTCTTGCCCGTGCCGTTGCCGCCAAGCAGGGTCAGAAATTCGCCCTTGTGCAGCTCCAAGGACAAGCCTTTCACGACATCGGGCAGGCCTTTGTCATACTTGAACCAGAGTTCCCGCGCCGAGACAACGGTTTCCGTGTCCGGTGCGTTTTTATTTTCTTCTGGGATAGGCTGCAATTCATGCGTTTTTGCATAGTCGAGCAGCCAGTTTCGGCCGTCGCAGACGGAGACCGGGCAGGCCGCCTTGGAAGCCGACGCTGCCCAGATGCGCATGGCGGCGGGCATGGCGAGGAACATTGTGTTCCCACTGCTTTTCAGCTCCGCGCCCACTTCGGCGGGCGTGCCCGTGCAAAGAAGTCTGCCTTTATCCATGACGGCCACGCGCGACGCAAAGCCGAACGCTTCTTCCAAGCGGTGTTCGGTCAGGAGGATGGTCGTTCCCAATTCGCGGTTGATCTTGCCAAGCGTCGCAAGAAAATCCGACGCGGCAATCGGGTCAAGCTGGCTCGTCGGCTCGTCCAAAATCAGCACTTTTGGCTGCAAGACCATAACGGAAGCGAGATTCAAGAGCTGCTTTTGCCCGCCGGACAGCTCTGTGACCGGCTTATAAAACCATGTCTGAATCCCGAAAAACGATGCCATTTCCGCAACTCTGCGGCGAATCGTCGGCGTGTCATAGCCGAGGGATTCCAAGCCGAACGCCAGCTCGTGCCAGACCTTGTCGGTCGCGATCTGATTTTCGGGGCTTTGCTGCACAAAGCCGATTGTTTCCGTCTGTTCGCGCTGGTCAAGATCGTCAAGATTTCTGCCCTCAAACAGGATCTCGCCGCTTCTGCGTCCATGCGGCGCGAGAACGGTCTTGAGCTGCCGCAGGAGCGTCGATTTTCCGCACCCGGAGGGGCCGCAGAGCACCAGAAACTCCCCCGGTCGGACAGACAGTGTGAGGTCGGAAATCGCGTTCTTTTCCTGTTCGGGATATGCAAACGTTAAATTTCGGATTGTAAAGACGTCCACTGTCTGTCCTCCTTCCGATCAAGAATTACCGGCGTCAGTACCAGCGCAAGATAAACACACATGAAGCTCACGGTCATGGGCGTCCATGCGGCGGTTTTCACAGTCGGATAGTAGCGGAAATACGTGCCGCCTGCCATCCAGCCGGAGATGAGGTACGCGCCGCAGAAGATCAGCCACGCAAGCGTGGCCTTGTCGCGGTCGTCGAAACGATAAATCGAGAACGCCGTGCGTCCCGGCAGACCGTAGCCGCGGGAGCGCATGGAATCTGCCGTTTCGATTGCATTTTCCAAACTCCATGTGACCATGATGGAGAAGATTTTGACGGCGTTCCCGACTCTTTGGAACACGCTACCGTTTTTTGTGTCACGCCCGATACAGGCTTGCGCCTCGGAGACGACCTGCATCTGCGCTTTGAACTTCGGGATGAAGCGCAGCGCCATGGAGAGAACGAGCGACAGCGCCGGAATGACGCGCCCGAACAGGTACACGAACTTATCTGACGTCATCACCTCGTTGTAGCTCGAAAACCACAATACGACGCTTGCCAGCATGACGGCCGCAGCCACGCCGTACAGCATGGACTCCAGCGTCAGTGGGTTTCCGGAGGGCAGATAGGTCAAAATCGTCGCACCCTCATGGTTAAAGGACGGATTGACGAGCGCGGCAAGCGCCGCCATGGGAAGTAATCCCATGACGGCAAACCGCACCGCTTTTCTGCCCTTGAGATAGATGTCATACGCCAGCGCGCCGGTCAGGGAAATCAGCAGATAGACCGGGTGCATCAGACACATCGAGAAAAGCAGGACCAGTGCAAAGTATAGGAAATTGATTGTCGGATGATAGCCCGAAAAGGCGTCTTTGTTTCTCATTCGCTTCCAGTCGCGTAGCCGCCGCCCACATCATCTCCGAGGTCACAGGTATAGACCCACTCAATCACGTCGCCGTTTTGCAACTGATACCGGCTGCATCCATAGTTGGGGAACCAGTCGTTGACCTTGTACATCCAGCCGGACACCTCGCCGCAGTCAAATTCGTAGAGGTTGCCAATGCCCTCAATGTAGGCGGAATTGTAGATCGGCGTCATGGAAAATTCCATATGGATTTTGTTATCCCGGCAGACCTGCTGGAGTACGTCAAAAACACTCTGCCCCTGCTTGAAGGTGACCTCCACGGGCTTTAGCAGCCATCCGTTCTCCGGTACCAACTCCACTTTTT
>ENA-OPVH01001017-OPVH01001017.1-human-gut-metagenome-genome-assembly--contig:-NODE-1017-length-15322-cov-1.509923_pt1 | contig 15322 bp, 14 predicted proteins | sample MGYA00241494_ERZ501980 | MGnify/ENA primary metagenome ERZ501980 (study PRJEB25962, sample SAMEA1964914) | human gut metagenome | biome: human gut; feature: human-associated habitat; material: faeces... | reverse complement strand
TCAGGATCAGACGGTCTCCTACCTTATCCTGCACCTTCGCCAGCCGTCCGATATAGTCACAGACAGCCTCTTCATTATCTGCGGAACACGGTCCTATGATGACCAGAAACTTATCTGACTCTCCAGTAAATACTTTTTTGATTTCCGCATCCCTTTCTTCCTTTATCTTTGCCACCCGCTCCGTCACCGGATACATTTCCTTGACTTCTGCCGGGGTAGGCAGTTTTTTCACAAATTCAAAGCTCATAATTTTTCTCCTCCTGCCAGTTGCTCATTTTTCATATTCTGCCGCATATCTGCTCAACGCAAGACTATGCTGCTTTTCACTGAATACTCATAATATAGCCCAACTGTTTTGAAATATCAACTGCTTTATGCGATTTGACTTTTTTTCTGATTATGCTATCATAGAGGTTACAAGAGTCAAATACCCCGCAGCAAGCTGCGGGACATCAAATTTGCAGCGCAGCTAAGCTGCGGGGTATCTGACCCTCGCGGCATTCGCCAAATGTGCAAGCGAACTTGCCCGCTTGGCTCATTGCCCGCGGGAATGAAACAGGAGTGTAAAATACTTATGACAAACACAAAAAAACCTTATTTTCCAATATTCATCGATCTGACGGAGAAAAAAGTTGTGGTTGTGGGAGCCGGAACCATTGCAAAGCGCCGCATCCGTTCTCTTTTAAACTTTACAAACCATCTGGTTGTCATTGCCCCCGAAGTAAACAAGGAATTAAAAGATTTGGAAAGTCAGAAGGTGCTGACTATTTTGAAGAAAAAATATGACCGTGAAGATATTTATGATGCCGACCTGGTGATTGCTGCAACAAATGATGCACAGATCAATAATGATATCTACAGTGTGTGCAAATGCATGGGAATCCCTGTGAACGTTTGCAGTGATAAAAAGAAGTGCGATTTTTATTTCCCCGGCATCGCTTTAAAGGATCAGGTCGTGGTCGGTGTCACCGCCAGTGGCTCTGATCACAAAAAAGCGAGAACCGTTATTGAACAGATTCGTGAAATTCTTTAAGTATTATCCCCGGGGATGCGCCTTGGTATAAACCTCCCGCACCCGGTTTACATTCATATGCAGATACATCTGCGTTGTAGAAATGACGGAGTGCCCCAGCATTTCCTGTACCGCCTTCAGATCTGCACCATTCTGCACCAGATGTACCGCAAAGGAATGGCGCAGCGTATGAGGTGTAATATCCTTCTCTATATGCGCTTTCTCTGCATACTGCTTTACCAGTTTCCAGAATCCCTGACGGCTCATAGGTTTTCCAGAACAGTTCACAAAAAGATATTCGCTCGCCATTCCCCTCAGAAGCGCTTCTCTTGCTTCTCCCATGTAATTCTTCAACGCCTCTTTCGCCGTATTTCCAAAGGGAATTACCCTTTCCTTATCTCCATCCCGACAGATAATATAATTCATTTCCAGATTCAAATCTTCCATCTGAACCATCAGGAGTTCCGACACGCGCATCCCTGTAGCGTATAATAGCTCCAGCATCGCTTTATCCCTGCATCCCTTCGCCGTCTCACCGACAGGGGCATCCAGGAAATCATTTACCTCCTGCATGGTCAGAATCTCCGGCGCTTTTTTTTCAATATGAGGCGCCTTGATCGGTTCCGCAGGGTCCTGTTTCAACTGATTCAGTGAAAAAATAAAATGGAAGTAAGACTTCATGGAAGCCACATTTCTCGATACCGTTGATGTGGAAAAACCTTCCCTTTCCAGAAAAAGAATATAGGAATTTAAACTGGTGGATGTAACATCCTCCAAATTCGTTATTCCCTTTGATTCTAAAAATGTAAAGAGTTTTCTCAAATCCCTCTGATAAGACATCACTGTGCTGTTCGAAGCATTTTTTACCTGCTCCAGATATGTAACAAAATTCGGTATCGTGCTTTCCATACTTCTGTACTCCCGCCTGACTTTTTTCGTCATTTTAACCATAAACAGCTTATTACAAAGCTTTTCTTTACAAGAGTATAACAGCTTTTTCAGCAAAATCAATCCCTTTTTTTCGAGCAGAATTTCCCCATTTTACAGCAAATACCAGATATCGGAGTGCCTTTTTTCAGCGCTACAATATCTGGTATTTCCCTTTTCAAAAATTTGAAAAGTATTTTTTCAATTTTTACCGCCGCTTTCACAGAATGATCTGCAGGATCTGTCTGACAACCCAGGGATTCAGGCTGCTTTCTAAAAGAATTCCAAACATCATAAAAAGGCACATGCCAACAAAAAGAAGTACATAGCCTGCCAAACTATTTCCCGCTCCTCTGCGGTCCGTCCATCCTCCTGCCTTCAGGTAAATCCCGTTCAGGAAAAAAATCCAGGCAGGTATGTAAAATAAAGTCTGCGGAAAGATTGCCGATGCCGTAAAGAGAAGTCCCCATCCTCCTAGCTTCAAAACTGCAATCCCCATCAGCGTTCCTGCTGAAAAACCCATCCATAACACAGCCGCTGCCGCACTGGGAATCCCTGCAGCCGTAAATCCCGCAGCCCATAACAGGACGATCCATTTCATCCGTTTTTTTAGGATATACAAAAACAGTTCTGTCCTGTCGATCTCCAGATATTTATATTGGCGCAGGAAATAGTCGCTTAAAATTCCTGCTCTGTCCACGGTGGAATCCGCCAGAATATTTACAGCAATCGCCCCCAATATCATTCCAAGCACAAACAGGGCAGCCGCCGTCCGCAGGAACCTTACATTCATTCCCCATTTTTTCATTTTCTACCTCCGAATCAAACTTCCTGCTGCTGTTCCGTCAGGAATTGAACGGCAGCAGATTTCAACCATATAGGTCTATGCTATGCTTCGGAAGTGATTTTTCAGAACCGTTCTTTTACACGTTCTGGTACTCAAAAGTGAGTTCCAGACCAGTTTTTCGTATTCCTGGCAACTCAAAGATGATCCGCTGAATCATTTTTCATATGCCCGCCAACGTAAAAAAGCTCCATAGACTTTCATCTACAGAGCTTTCATTAAGCTAAATGTTTACCTGTGAAACTGTGTGTTATTTTGCATAGTCAACAGCCCGCGACTCACGGATCACGCTGACTTTGATCTGTCCCGGATATTCCAGTTCCGCTTCAATCTGCTTGGAAATATCTCGTGCCATCAATACCATATCGGCATCGGTGACCTGATCGGGAACTACCATAACTCGAATCTCTCTACCTGCCTGAATAGCAAAGGATTTATCTACACCTTTGAAAGTGTTCGCAATATCTTCTAACTGTTTTAATCGATTTGTATATGTTTCCAGTGTCTCTCTTCTCGCACCCGGACGCGCTGCGGAAATCGTATCTGCTGCCTGCACGATACACGCAATCAGCGACTCCGGCTCTACATCTCCATGATGTGATTCAACCGCATTAATCACAATCGGAGACTCCTTGTACTTCTTACATAAATCAGAACCAATCTGAATATGGGATCCTTCCATCTCATGATCGATAGATTTACCAATATCATGTAATAAACCAGCACGTTTCGCTATACGGACATCAACGCCGATCTCTCCCGCAAGAAGTCCCGCAAGCTGCGCAACCTCAATCGAATGTTTTAAAGCGTTCTGTCCATAACTGGTTCGGAATTTCATTCTTCCAAGTAAACGCACCAACTCGGGATGAATGCCATGTACGCCAACCTCCAGAGTTGCCGCTTCGCCTTCTTCACGAATCATCGTTTCCACTTCTCTTTGTGCCTTTTCCACCATCTCTTCAATTCTGGCCGGGTGGATTCTTCCATCCACGATCAGTTTTTCGAGGGCAATCCTTGCCACCTCCCGGCGGATCGGGTCAAAGCCTGATAAAATAACTGCTTCCGGCGTATCGTCAATAATCAGATCCACGCCTGTCATAGTTTCCAGAGTCCGGATATTTCTTCCTTCTCTACCGATAATCCTTCCCTTCATCTCATCGTTGGGAAGCTGGACAACAGAAATCGTAGTTTCTGCCACATGGTCAGCCGCACATTTCTGAATCGCTGTTACCACATACTCTTTTGCCTTTTTCGCGGCATCTTCTTTTGCTCTGTTTTCAAGCTCTTTGTAAAGTTTTGCGGTGTCACTTTTTACTTCATCTTCAACAGTTTTTAAAAGATAATCTTTTGCCTGTTCGGAGGTTAAACCTGAGATTCTCTCCAGTTCCTGCACCCGTTTGTCATTTAGCTCTTCAACTTCAATACTTTTTTTCTTTAATTCTTCTTCTTTCGCTGCTAATCCTGATTCTCTTCTCTCGATTGCATCCGCTTTTTTATCTATTGCTTCTTCTTTAGATAAAACGCGCTTTTCGTAACGCTGAAGTTCCGTGCGCCTTTCCCTGGTTTCCCTGTCAAGCTCATTTTTTGTCTTTAAAGACTCTTCCTTGACTTCGAGAAGGGCTTCTCTCTTCTTCGTCTCTGCAGCCTTGAGCGCATCATCTATTATTTTTCTGGCCTTTTCTTCCGCACTTCCAATTTTTGCTTCAACAACCTTTTTATGGTATGCGATAGCTACAGGCCATGTAATAGCAACGGCTATAATCAGTGAGATTACAACAGCAATAATGGTTATTACTGCACTCGGCACAGGAGCACCTCCTTATTTATTTTTCATTGTACAAAAACAACATACTAATTTTACCGTGCTTTGTGCATATTGTCAAGATATGAAATAGAATCCTTTAACATTATGTTATAGTTCCGCCCCCGCTTTACTTTTCACTGTGAAACGCTCTGGATATTTCACTGGCGGAGAATCCTTTCCGCATAAGAAACATGTACATCTTTTGTTTTTCCTTTGCCGATGCCGTCTCCGGATCAAAATGTTTCTTCTCCATCCACCGGCGGATCATCTCTTCCTCGTCTGCGGGCTCCTGTTCCTCAAATATGGCCTGGATCACGTCTTTTGAAATTCCCTTCTGCATCAGGGCATGCGTGATCTGCATCCTGCTGTCCCTCTCCCGCCTCAACTCAATATACCGTTCCGCATAGGACTCATCATTGACATAACCAAAGCCTTTAACATAAGCAAGCGCCTGGTCAATGATCTCTGCCGGATAATCCCCCATCGCCAGCTTCTGTCTGAGCTGGAATTCTGTACGATCCATAGATTTTAAAAGGTTCATACAGCGCAGCTTCGCCCGCTTTATAAGCAGCTCCTCCATAATTTCCCTGTAGCTCTCTTCCGGCAGTTCGAAGCCTTCCCTGATTTCATAACGCGAGATCTCCCCTCTGTATAATACAAAGGCGGGGCGCTCATCCAGATAGATCCTGCTCCTGTTTTTCCCCAGAGGCTCTATTCTTGTGACTGTCACTCTTATTCTCCATCAATGCTTTCTTCCGGCTCCTGCTTTCCATCAGCATCCTCCGGCTGTTCTTCGTTCTTTTCGGCCGGCGAAAAGATTTCGCGGACCTTCCGCTCTACTTCTTCCATAATTTCCGGATGCTCCCGCAGATAGATCTTTGAATTTTCCCGTCCCTGCCCGATTTTCGCGCCATTATACGCATACCATGCGCCGCTCTTCACGATGACATTCTCCTTCGCCGCCAGATCCAGAATATCACCTTCTCTGGAAATCCCTTTTCCAAACATGATATCAAACTCTGCCTCTTTAAAAGGCGGTGCGATCTTGTTCTTGACTACCCGGATACGGGTTCTGTTTCCAATCACTTCTCCGCCCTGCTTCAGAGATTCAATGCGGCGTACATCCAGACGGATGGAAGAATAGAATTTGAGTGCGCGTCCTCCGGTGGTCGTCTCCGGATTTCCGAACATAACGCCTACTTTTTCACGCAACTGATTGATAAAAATGATCGTACAATTATATTTACTGGTAACTCCTGTAAGTTTCCTGAGTGCCTGGGACATGAGACGAGCCTGAAGTCCCACATGGGAATCCCCCATATCTCCGTCGATCTCTGCCTTCGGCACCAGTGCTGCGACCGAATCCACGATAATAATGTCCACCGCTCCGGAGCGGACCATTGTCTCCGTGATCTCCAAAGCCTGTTCGCCATTATCCGGCTGGGAAATGTACAGATTATCAATATCAACACCTATAGCCTTAGCATATACAGGATCAAGCGCATGTTCTGCATCAATAAACCCGGCAATGCCGCCTTTTTTCTGAACCTCCGCCACCATGTGCAAGGCCACTGTGGTCTTACCACTGGATTCAGGGCCATAGACCTCTATGATCCTTCCCTTTGGAATGCCGCCAAGTCCCAGGGCAATATCCAGACTCAGGCATCCCGTCGGCACCGTCTCCACATTCATATTTGCGCTGGAATCTCCCAGCTTCATGATAGCCCCTTTTCCGAAATCTTTCTCTATCTTACTGATGGCGGCATCCAGTGCCTTTAATTTATCTTCCTGACCCATATCATAATCTCCTTTTCTGCGAACGGATGTTCGTTTTTCCTTTTCATCATCATATTATGTTTTTTCTTGCTTGTCAACTAGTTTCTTATGTTCTTGCAGTTTTTTCTTTTATTATAGTTCTCCGTTCACATATTGTCAATACCAAATATCACGTTGTTTTTATTTCTTTCATGTCTCATAGTTACCCGGACGGGACACTGTTACCGGCAGGTATATGACTTACCCCAAAAGGTAATCTCTGCCGACAGGTATATCTCCTGCTCCGGAATTTCTAATATACCCGTATTACCGCTGAAATCTCCTTTATCATCGACATGCTCTTCAATATCGTCAAAGAATCGTTGAAGTGACGCTCTTCTACTTCATCTGTGATGACAACAATCTCCGCCAGATCCCGGATCTTCGCCTTCTGGATAATCTGGGCAATGCTCACGCAGTTGTTTCCAAATACGCTGGCGATGCCTGCCAGAACACCATGCCTATCCTCCACCTGCATACGGAGAAAATATCTGCTCCGGATATCCTCGATTTTCTTTACGGGAATATCTTTATAGCAGGTACAGCGGATCCTTCCGCAGCAGCCGTAACAGATGTTCCGCGCAATGTCAAAGATATCACCTACAATAGCGCTCGCCGTAGGGAGCTCTCCCGCACCTCTTCCGTAAAACATGGCGTCATCCACAGCGTCTCCGTGAACAAAAACCGCATTAAAAGAGTCGCTGACCGTCGCCAGGGGATGGCTGCTTGGAATCAGCATAGGATGTACCCTCGCCTCAATGCCGTCTTCGGTATTCCGTGCCACACCCAAAAGCTTAATGGTACATCCCATCTCCTTCGCATAGCGGATATCTGTCGCTGTGATCTTTGTAATACCTTCTGTATAGACATCGTCAAAAGTGACACGGGAGTTAAAGGCTATGGATGCCATGATCGCCACCTTTCGCCCTGCATCATACCCCTCAATATCCGCAGTAGGATCCGCTTCCGCATATCCGAGCTCTGTAGCCATAGCAAGGGCTTCTTCAAACTCCATGCCCTCCGATGACATTTTACTTAAAATAAAATTTGTAGTACCGTTGACGATTCCCATCACCTCCGTCAGATGGTTGCCTGCCAGACACTGCTTCAGCGGACGGATGATCGGGATCCCGCCTGCCACTGCCGCCTCAAACAGCAGATCCTTATCATGGGCGGATGCCGCATCAAGAAGCTCCTTGCCCTTTGCGGCGATCAGATCCTTGTTTGCTGTCACTACATTTTTCCCCGCCTGAAGTGCTTCCAGAATATAGGTTTTCGCAGGCTCCATACCGCCCATCACTTCTATCACGATGTCAATGCTCTCATCCTCAACGATATCCTTCCAGTTGTTCGTAAGCACGGATGGATCCTCCACCTTTGCCGCTGCCTTTTCCAGATTTCTTACCAGTATCCTTTTCAGCACCAGCTCCGCCCCTATTTTATGGGGAATCTCCTCCTTCTGCTGCCGCAGCACTTTATATACGCCTGTTCCCACGGTTCCAAGTCCCAAAAGAGCTACATTGATCTTCTTCATTTTTTCTTCCTCCGCGATTTTCCAATAACAGTACAAATTCCATTTTCTGTTCTTATCTGTTAATGATAATTTTAAAGAAATGAGATGTCAATATGGATTTTTTGTTGACTTTCGCCTCTTTTATGCCATACTAAAAATGTCAAATATCCACAAAAAGTTTTATAGCCGCAACAACATAAATCCGCGGAATCATGACAACCGTTCCGCATTTACATAAGAAAGAGGACACGCTATGTACGCACGAAAAGAAATGAAACACCGGGCAAAACAGACTGTAAAAAAACACTATGCCATGTACCTGATCGTCTGCCTGATCGCAGTCATGCTGGGTACGGAATTTTCCGGCTCCCTGCAATTTTCGAAACCGCTTTCCACAGAATCCCGCTCCTCCTCCAAAGGACTTACGGATGTGCTGGATGCTTTAAAGGAAGGCAAGGAACAGAAGGCAAAACGGCTCTCAAAAAAACTCCGTAAGGAACAGCTTCAGTCCCCTGAGGCTCAGGATCCCGTCTTTGGAAGGACGCGGGGCGTCTTTGCGGAGATCGTAAATTCCATCACTTCCGGGACACTGTTCGTCACGCTGCTGTCCGGTATGACATGGATCGGCACCACAGATGTGACCATCCGTTTCCTTCTCCTCCTTTCGCTGTTGGCATCCGTACTTTTCTGGCTGTTTTTTGTAATGCCCTATGCCGTCCTTGTCCGGAGATTTTTTCTGGAGGGGCGTACCTACCAGAGACTCTCGCCGCAGCGCTTCCTGTTTCTGGCAAAAACGGAAACCTGGAGAAATACCGTGAGGATCCTTCTGCGAAAAAATGTTTTTCATCTGCTCTGGTGCCTTACGCTGATTGGAGGAATCATAAAGAGATATTCCTACTTTCTGGTTCCTTACATTGCCGCAGAAAATCCGTCTATTCAGGCAAAGGATGCTGTTTTGCTGTCGCAAAAAATGATGACTGGACATAAATGGCAGTGCTTTAAGCTGGAACTGTCCATGCTTTTATGGAGGATTCCCGACATTTTGACTCTTGGGCTGAGTGCCGTGCTGTTTACAAATGCCTACCGCACGGCTGTTTTCTGTGAATACTATGTATGGCTTAGAAATGAGGCTTTAAAAAAAGAGCTCCCCGGTTCGGAGCTTCTCAATGACTATTACCTGTATGAAACTGCGGATACGAAACTGCTTTACGCCCTTTACCGGGACGCCGCCTCCGCATTGGAAGAAAATGATGCCTTCGTTGATGAACGCCGCAGATTTTCCAGATTTCTGGCGGATACCTTCGGCATTATTCTGGTACGGACGGAGGCCGTGCAAAAATATGAGCAGCACAAATCCGTCCAGATCCAGCTTACCGCTTACCGGCATGTCCTTGCAAAAGAATCCTATCCCCTGCGGCTGAGCAACCTGTACACAAAGGAAAAAGCCCTCCGCCAGAAGCCTCTGTATTACATGCGCTGCTATACGGTGTGGTCGCTGATCCTGATCTATTTTGTTCTGGCATTTGCCGGATGGCTCTGGGAGGTCTGCCTGACTCTGCTCTCCAGCGGCGCGCTGGTGAACCGGGGCGTCCTCCACGGACCTTGGCTCCCGATTTACGGCACCGGAAGCCTCCTGATCCTCACTGTGCTGAATAGGTTGCGCAAATATCCGGTCCGGGAATTTTTCTGTACGATCCTTCTCTGCGGAGCCCTGGAATATTTCATCTCTGTCTATCTTGAGGGAGTATATCAGGGACAGAAATGGTGGGATTATACCGGATATTTTCTGAATATCAACGGAAGGATCTGTGCAGAAGGGCTGCTGCTTTTCGGGGTGGGCGGACTGGCTGTCGTTTACCTGATCGCCCCTCTGATCGATTCTCTGGCACAGAGGCTCCGCCCCCGGGTGCTGATTCCCCTATGCATCGTGCTGCTGGCTCTCTTTTGTATCGATCAGGCTTACTCTGCACGGTATCCGAACTCCAGCGAAAGTCATATAGAAGACGATAGCGCTGCAGCGGTCTGCGCTATGCAAAATGACGGGCGTTTGAATCTTCTTTGCCGTCTTTCGATATCATATTTAAAAAATACGCATGCACCCGCAGATCTTTGCCAAGTTCCGGATGAAACGCACAGGCGAGCTGGTTTTTCTCCCGTGCCGCCACGATTTTCCCGTCCGCTTCCGCCAGTATTTCTGTCTCACCGGAGACCCCGGCGATATACGGTGCACGGATAAAGGTCATGGGAATTTTCCCCAGACCTTTAAATACCTCTTCTGTGTAAAAACTGCCAAGCTGCCTGCCGTACGCATTCCGCTTCACACGGATATTCATGGTTTCCAGACAGGTGCTCCCGCCCTCCACCTCCTTTGCCAGCAGGATCAGTCCGGCACAGGTTCCAAACACCGGCATTCCCTCCAAAATTCTTCTGCGGAGCGGTTCATACAGTTCAAGCTCCCGGAGCAGCTTTCCCATAACAGTGCTCTCTCCTCCCGGAAGGATCAGTGCGTCAAATTCGTTCTCCAGATCCTTTTTCCGGCGGATCTCAAAATGATCCGCCCCCAGCCTGTCCAGCATCTCGCCATGCTCTGCAAAGGCACCCTGCAGTGCCAGGATCGCTACTGTCATCTTACTTTCCTCTCTCTTCCATGATTAACTGGATTTCCTGCTCGTTGATGCCGACCATAGCCTCTCCCAGATCTGTAGACAACTCTGCGATCAGCTTTGCATCCGTATAATTGGTCACAGCTTTCACAATAGCTGCCGCACGTTTTGCCGGATTCCCCGACTTAAAGATACCGGAACCAACAAACACGCCTTCCGCTCCAAGCTGCATCATCAGCGCCGCATCCGCCGGGGTAGCCACGCCGCCTGCAGCAAAATTTACCACCGGGAGTTTTCCATTTTCATGCACATACTCCAGAAGATCCACCGGAACCTGAAGCTGCTTTGCCGCCTCGAACAGCTCGTCTTCCCGCAGGTTCTGCACTCTGCGGATCTCCGCATTCATAGTTCTCATATGGCGCACCGCCTGCACCACGTCTCCCGTCCCCGGTTCGCCCTTGGTGCGGATCATGGACGCTCCTTCGGCGATCCTCCGAAGCGCCTCCCCTAAATCCCTGGCTCCGCAGACGAAGGGTACTCTGAAATCTGATTTTTTAATATGATATTTATCATCTGCCGGAGAGAGCACCTCGCTCTCATCGATATAGTCAATCTCGATTGCCTCCAGGATCTGTGCCTCAACAAAATGTCCGATACGGCATTTTGCCATAACAGGAATCGAAACCGCCTCCTGAATACCCCGTATCATCTTCGGGTCGCTCATACGGGAAACTCCGCCTGCCGCCCGGATATCTGCCGGAATCCTCTCCAGCGCCATAACCGCACAGGCTCCTGCCTCCTCCGCGATCTTTGCCTGCTCCGGCGTGGTAACATCCATGATGACACCGCCTTTTAACATCTGTGCCAACTGCTTATTTAGTTCGTATCTGTTCTCTTTCATAATTTCATACCTTTCTTGTATATTTTATAGTTACTCTTCATTATACACACAAAAGGCTTTTTGAAAATATCCAGTTTTTGATTAATTAACCAGTCCAGTTTTTGTTTTTCCCTGCAACAATCTCTTGCCATCTTCCCGTTCCGGGTGTTACACTATAAAAAACAAATGCGAAGGAGTACGCCATGTACTATTTTATTGTCAATCCAAAGGCAAGCTCCGGCGTCGGGCTGAAAAAGTGGAAAGCCCTCGCCGTGCTGCTGAAAAAAAATAAGCTTCCCTATCAGGTCTTTTTTACAGACGGAGCGGGCAGCGCCACCCTCCATGCCCGTGTCATCACATCCCGGAAAGAAGAAGTGATGCTGGTGGCCGTAGGCGGAGACGGCACAGCCAATGAAGTCCTGAATGGAATCTGCGACTTCACCCGCACTACCTTCGGCTATGTTCCTACCGGCTCCAGCAACGATCTGGCCCGTGCCATGAACCTTCCATCCGAACCGGAGGAAGCCATAAAGCTTTTGCTGCACCCGGAGGCTGTCCGTCATGTAAATGTAGGTTTTGTAACATCCGGAAATTCCTCCCGGCGCTTCCTTGTCAGCTCCGGCATCGGCTTCGACGCTGCCGTCTGCCACGAAGCACTGAATTCCCGCCTGAAAAAACATCTGAACCGCTTTCACCTCGGAAAGCTCACTTATCTCGGCATTGCCCTGAAGCATATTCTCCTGCTGAAAGGAACCCCGGCAAAGCTGGTTTTAGACGATGGGCGAAGATTTTCCTTTCCGAAGGTCTTTTTCTGCACCTTTATGAACACAAAATACGAGGGCGGCGGCTTCCAGTTCTGCCCGGAGGCGCAGCCGGACGATGACCTTCTCGATATCTGCCTGGTAGAGCAGATGAGAAAAACTAAGATCTTCCGGGTGCTTCCCACAGCCTATCCCGGAAAACATACCCGCACGAAGGAAGTACATATCTGCCAATGCCGCAGGGCACACATAAAAACCCCCCGCCCGATGGCTGTCCATACGGATGGGGAGTCCTTTCATTTTCAAAAAGATCTGACAGTAGGGCTTCTGGATGCCAAGCTCCGCTTTCTCGCCCCGCCTGTCAGTTAAATCCGAAAAACTTCTGTGTGATCTTATAGGCTGCCACTGACACCTGCCGTCCCTGCTTTCCCGGCAGGTTCATGGTGCGCCCCATGATCCCTCTGCGAAGCTTATAGTAAAGGACAACATCTGCCTTTTTCAGATACTGCCACAGCTCCTGCTTCTTTTCCAGCGCCTCCTCCGTCTTTGCACGGATCAGCATGATCGATGAAACGGTGGTAATGATATCCAGATAGCTGATCATATATTTTTTCAGCTTCTTATCCGCAATCTTCTGCCCGGCCAGCGTATCGATCATGATCTTATTGACGCGGATCTGCTGGTCGATCCTGCTGATCATCACCGACTCATTGACCGACTGATCCTCCCGCCCGATAAAATAATGATAAAAGTTCACATCCAGATAATACATGTTTTTCACATAAGGAAGAGGCTGGAACACAAACAGGTTGTCCACATAAAAGGTATGCTTCGGCAGCTCCAGACCGCACTCTTTTAAAAGCTTCGTCCGATAGATCACGGAATGCATCAGGATATAATGGCCGATGCGCAGATGGCGCACCCTCTCCCAGCCAAACACCTGCTCCTTCGGGAAAGCAGACCGGTACTGCATGACCTTCTTGTGCCTTGCGCCCGCCTTATCATAGATAAAATTGCTGATGAACATGTCTACGGTCTGAGGACCTCCCGCCTGCTCCCGCAGAGCCTCCAGCATCCTGGGATATGCTTCTGCATCTACCCAGTCATCACTGTCTACTACCTTAAAATACAACCCTGATGCATTTTTGATCCCGGCATTAACTGCACCGCCATGTCCGGCATTTTCCTGATGGATAGCCTTTACAATACCGGGGTATTCCCTGGCATACCGGTCTGCAATCTCAGCCGTCCTGTCCCTGGAACCATCATTTATGATCAGGATCTCCACATCCTCCCCTCCCGGAAGCAGGGACTCTATACATTTCTCCATATAATTTTCTGAGTTATAACATGGAATTGCTATCGATAGTATTTTCATATTGACCTCCAATATTTCATGTATGCCCCAAACGCCGCAGGAATGGGATACGTCTCTTCTTTCTTTTCCGGTTCCACAAAGATCAGCTCCTCTGACTCCCTATGTTCCATCTCTTCTACCCGGATCAGGTATCCTGTCATATGCCACTCGATATGACTGAAAATATGTTTTGCATCCTCAAGCTTCCGGATACGGATCGGCGAAAGCTTCTTTTCCTTCAAATACTCCAGAACCTCCTGCTGTGACAGACAGCCAACCAGATTCGGCAGCTCATACATGCCCGCCAGCAATCCCTTTTCCGGTCTCCGGCGGATCGCCGTCCGCTCCCCTTCCCGTATCACCAGCACTGTCCTGTCCTCGATCTTTCTAGACTTTTTCTGTGCCTTCTTCGGATATTCCGAAATCTGGTTTCTCTCTCTTGCCGCACACAACTCCTTTACCGGGCAGACACCGCATTTCGGCATTCCGTTCGGGACGCAGACGACAGCTCCCAGCTCCATCAAAGCCTGATTAAAGTCTCCCGGTCTGTCTGCGGGAATGACAGCAGCCAGTTCTTTTTCCCATCGGCTCTTCACCGATTGCTTTAGAATATCATCACCGCACATAGTCACACGGGACAGGACACGGAGCACATTCCCATCTACTGCCGGGACAGGTATTCCGAATGCGATCGAAGCGATCGCTCCCGCTGTATAGCGGCCGATTCCCGGCAGCCTCAGCAGCTTCTCATAATCTCCCGGCATCCTGCCCCCGTAGTCGTCCATCACTGTCTGCGCCGCCTTCTGCATGTTCCGTACCCGGTTGTAATATCCCAGTCCCTCCCACAGCTTTAAGAGACGTTCTTCCGGACATATTGCAAGCTCCCGGATTCCCGGCAGCACTGATGTAAACCGTTCAAAATATGGCTTTACTGCCTCTACCCTTGTCTGCTGCAGCATGATTTCCGACACCCATACCCTGTATGGAGATGCCTCTTCCCGCCAGGGAAGGATCCTCGCATTCTCCTCATACCATGCCAGCAGCGGTTCTGTAATCTCTTCCAGCATAACTATAACCTCACCTGTATCCTCTGGTCAACCTCAATGGAATCCTCCGTCACCTGACAGTCATAGGCCAGGATATGCACCCCCTCCGACGCTGCCTGCCGGAGCGCCCCGCCAAAAGCGGGATGTGTTCTGTCATTCGGCGTAAAACACCGGACTCCCTTCATCTGGATCACAAAGAAAAGGTAAGCCTCATAGCCATCCTTTTTACATTTTATCAGCTCATGAACATGCTTCACGCCCCGTTCCGTGGGTGCATCCGGAAATCTGGCTATCCCATCCTCCTCCAGAGTCACACCCTTTACTTCCATAAAAATCTTTTTCCCGTCTGCCTCCAGATAAAGGTCAAATCTGGAATTCCCGTACTGTGTCTCCATCCGAAGCTGCGTGATCTTCTGAAACAGGCCTCCTTTTTCCAACCACTCCCTTACGGCGTAATTCGGAATCTGAGAATCCATGTTTACCAGACGCTTCCCTTTTTTCACGGCAATCAGGTCGTACTTTGTCTTTCTGTTTGGATTTTCCGACCGCTGCAGGTACACCTCCGCGCCTGGAATCAAAAGCTCCCGGCACCGTCCCGTATTTTTTACATGGCAGGTTTCCTGTTCTCCATTTATTTCTATATGAGCAACAAAGCGGTTCGGACGCGCCAGAAATACAGCGCGCTCAATATTCTGATATTTCATGTCTGCTGATCTTTCCTGTTCGTAACTGTTCAGTATCTTCACAGTTGCGATGCAAA
>ENA-OPVH01001013-OPVH01001013.1-human-gut-metagenome-genome-assembly--contig:-NODE-1013-length-15378-cov-1.800953_pt1 | contig 15378 bp, 17 predicted proteins | sample MGYA00241494_ERZ501980 | MGnify/ENA primary metagenome ERZ501980 (study PRJEB25962, sample SAMEA1964914) | human gut metagenome | biome: human gut; feature: human-associated habitat; material: faeces... | reverse complement strand
ACTCTACCGCCCAGTTAAAATCGTCTCTGGTAACAAAATCAGGCAGCCGGATGACCGATATCCACTGAAAGGTTTCTTTACGGCTGTAATCCACACCGCACACATTTTCCTGCCACCAGAACCCTTCCAGGGGCGGAACGACATATTCAAAGAATCCCTCTATCTTATGATCCGCCTTGTGACTCATTTTCAGAGTGTAAGCTACCGCATACAGGATACTGACAGCCTGCTGATATGCCCCGCCCTCTTCATTCGGATTGCCCTTGCCGCGAACAGCAATATAATTTGCCTTTGGAACCTCTACGATCTCAGGCCGGTTCTTCGGCATATAGAATTCTTTGTACTCCTTCTTAAAATCAAACGCCATCTTACCGTTCTCCTTCCCGAATCCTTATCTACAGTTTTTCTGATGCGCCTTTATCTTCTTGATTGCCCAGTCATAATGGCTGGAAGTGCTGCTCACAAAATAGGATCCTAAGGTTGACCCTCCCACAGCCGGAAAAGCCCTGGACAGAAAAAGCTCCTCATTGGAAAAGCGTTCAGCTCTGCCCATCACCCCCCCCTGTGGGATTCTGCCAGTAATCTCCTTGCTTCTTCCAGGCTTGTACCCTGATGTTTTTCATAGAACATCTGGTTCATGGGTGCAATCGTTCTCCATGTATAGACAGGAGGCAGGAACTTCACATTTTTTCCTGCGGTATTTTCATCTACAAAGTGGATCATGAGCTGATGCCACTCATAAAGATGGATCAGCACATCCCGCACATTCTTGTCCCGTTTCCAATGCGCTTCCTTTTTCTTCTCGTCCTTGCTGAAATCAAAGGGCGTTGTCCATTCCTTTTCACTTAGTGAATCAATCTGCTGATTCAATTTTTCAAAATTTTCTTCCGCCGTTTTCAGCAGCTCCTCTTTATTTCCCGGTCTCGGCATATAATCTCTCCTATTCTAACGCTTAATGCAATCTCATAATGCCCATTGATGCCCTTGCAATAGGAAAACCTTCTATTTGTCATTTTTTCAAAATCCATCTAATCTCATCCTCTATCCTCCGTACAGTTTCATGATATTTCCGGCTATGTGAAAAAGTTCATCTCTGATATCCTCAGGCTCTAAAACTGTCACCTTGTCCTTGCAGGTCAGCATCCAGGTGAGCAGATTATCCCGATCTGTGTACTCCTGCTCAAAGAGCAATGTTCCATCCGGCTGTACCTCAAAGGAATCCGCTCCGAACTCCTCCAGCAGATGCCACTTCATTTCGGGCTGGAACACCGCCTTTACATGAATCCCTCCTGGAAATATTCTTTCATTGGATAAATCCGGTATCGGCACTTTGCGGTCCGCTGCCCGCGTATCGCTTTGCACGATCTGATCCATACGTGTCAGTTTGAACATCCGGTAATCTTCTCTAAGCCTGCACCATCCCCACACATACCAGTTGCTCCACTTAAAAATCAGAAAGTAAGGTTCTATTTCTCTGGTACTGTCACCGTTTGGCGCATAATAGTTAAATCTGATAACCTTTCTCTCCTCTATCGCATTCTGGATCAGCTCCATCCTCGCAGGCAGAGAATCCTGATACCAGGAGGACAGGTCGATCAATATGGTTTCGCTCCCGCTTACCACTGCGGAGGAACCTGCCTTGAGCTTTTCCATAAGCTGACCGTAGTAATGGCTCCCGCTCACACCATCCAGACTCCGCAGCCCTGCCAGGATCATCTGCATATCTTTTGATGTCAGCAAAGTCCTGTCCATCCGGTATCCGTCCATAATGCGGATACCGCCGCCGGCTCCCTGTGAAGTGCTGACAGGAATCCCTGCTCTGCACAGATCCTCGATGTCCCTGTTGATCGTCCGCCGTGACACCTCAAACCTGTCTGCCAGTTCAGGTGCCGTAACTTTCTCCTCCTGCAATAATACGGAAAGAATTCCGATAAGCCTGTCTATCTTCATAACTTTTTTCACTTCCTGTCTTATGATACCATGTCAAACATGCCACCTGTATGTCATGTTTAGTATAACATTTTATCCGTATTAGAAAAAGCCTGCAAAGTATCCACATCAGATAACTTACAGGCTTTTATATCTTTCTGGCAACTCTTTGTGGCAGCATCCGCCATATTTTTGCTGCTGCGTCAACCCTGCCTTTGTTCGCATTTCTTTTACCTTTGTTTTCATTCACTCCCTCCTGATAACATGAAGTTCGCTTCATATTATCAGGGAAAAGTGTTACTGTCAAGGACTTTGGAGAGGCTTCTCGCTTTCTGCTGTTACAGACGTCCCGCCAAAACTCAACTGTAATCAAAGTCCCCGCGGCAGTCGGCATAAACGAATGTCCAGGCATCCACTTCAATAGATTCTTCACAAACATCATAAGCTTTTTTGCAATGGTAAATAACTTTCCGAACTACTATAACAGAGTGGCTGAGCGCTGCGCTGACTTCGTTTTCGCCGCATCCCCCCACTCCTGTCATCCAATAAGATACTGATAAATGTCATCCCGCACTGGCGTATCCAGCCATTCGATTTCTACAGCCGTTTTCGTCGTATTCGCCATATAAAATTCCTCCGCGTTTTTATGACAGAAATCAAATGATATGTTCTTGCCAATTTTATTGCCGCACATCTGTCGGCATAAGAAAAGACAGGCACGAAACCCTCATTTCCAAAGGCTCCTTTACCTGTCATTCTTATAACTCACACCCCGTTGCTGAAAGCAGAAACGCCTTTTTCCCATTTTTACACAACGGCTCCCGAATATTTTTACAAATTCATCTTTTCAAAATAGCCTCCGACGAAGTCCGCAGACGGATTATTGCAGGCTCCAGCCCATCGATATCCCTCTGTTTAAATTTCCCTTTTCTTATCTTTTCAATGATGTTCTCCACCGCAGCACAATCGTCCCGAAGCTGCAGCCTGCTGGTAAGGTCAAGTCCTTTGCCTTTTGCAGCTTTCCGTGTCTCGTCTACCATCCGCTGCCCATTGACAAGCATTATTTTTACTTCTGCTGGAAGCTGATCCAGGTTGTCCAATTTTTTCATACTCTTTTCCCTGTTTATTCTCCGCAGTGATGTCCTCCGCAGCCATGCTCGCCGCAGTTTCCTTCCTGGTGGTGATGCTCTCCGTGGTGATTGCACTGTACATCCGGATTAAATGCCAGATTTCCTGCCAGCAGTGCCTCTACCGCCTGATCTGCATCCCCTGTTACGCCGCCGTACAACCGGATCCCCGCTGCAGCCAGCGCTGTGCGTGCACCGCCGCCGATACCGCCGCAGATCAGTGCATCCACACGCAGCGCATTCAGCACGCCTGCCAGTGCACCGTGTCCGCTTCCATTTGTATCTACAACCTCAGATGCCAGGATCTTTCCATCCCGGGTATCATAAACTTTAAATGTTTCCGTGTGTCCGAAATGCTGGAAAATCTGTCCGTTTTCATAAGTTACTGCAACTCTCATCATCTTATCTCCTTTTGGTTTTTTATACTTTTCATTTAACTTCCGTTTGAAGCATTCCCCGCTTCCGCAGAATGCATTCCCGCCGTCACAGAGCTGGTAATCGCCGCCCTCAATGTGTAAAGGCAACCCGTCCACCAGTGCGTTGGCAATCTTCTTCCGGGCAGAGGTGTAGATCATCTGTACCGTCGTCCGGGCGATCCTCATCTGCTCTCCGCACTGCTCCTGTGAAAGACCTTCTTTGTCAATCAGGCGGATGGTCTCGTATTCGTCTATTTTTAAAACAATGGCCGGTCCCTTTTTCTCATTCCCCACAGGCTCAAAAGATAAAATCTGCGGATAATAACAGACGTTTCTGCATTTTCTCGGCCTTGGCATCCGATGACACCTCCTCTTCCCATGTATCTGCATGTCTATTATAACCCATTTATGGCATATGTCAATTATTTAACCGACATATGCCATAAATAATAAATAAAAGTCTATTTCGTTACTTTTCACACAGCAGCCAATCACTCACTGATTGGCTGCATAAGAACATGATTCAGGTGTGAGCAGGCTCCATTTTGCGCAGCAAAATCTCCAATGAGCCTGCGAAAGTTACTTTTTACTGACATTGCCAGTGAAAAGTAACTCTACTTCTTCTCATTCACCGCGATCCAGATCTCACAGGTATAATCCGGATTCTTTACATCCTCGGAAGGATATACCTCCAACTCCACGCCAAACCCATATTCATAATTGCTCTGCGGGAAAAACTCTGTGCAGATCTGTTTATATACTCTCTGAAAAGCCTCCGGCATCTGTCCTTTGCACTGGAACACTGCAAACGTGTAGGCCGGGATCTCTATAACCTCCAGGTCATCCTCCCTGACCTCTTCCCCGTTGTACTCCGCGCCGATGCCGTAAGGAAATCCCGAATCTGCCATTTCTCTGGTAAAGCAGATTCCCAGAATCCCCTTCATGTCAGGCTGCTTGGGCAGATAGCTGCAAAGAGCCGAAATCGTTCCGTCAGCTTTGCATTCTCCCCAAAAGGTGGAAATATCCGCCGTGGCAGCATCGCCCTGGGGCTTGGTGACCTGCTTTCTTTTGCAGATGACCTGAAATGCATCTTTCTTTTCAATTCTGTAATCCATCGTGTTTCCTCCTGATAAAATCAATTTTACGGACAGACGGGAAAAGGATTTGATATTCCTGCCCTTTCTTGCTTCACGGGGCGTTACGCCGTGAAACCGGGAAAAAGCACGGGAAAAGCTCTCTGGCGTATCATAACCGTATTTCAGGGCAATATCTATGATCTTTTCCTTTGTCCTGAGCAGATCTTCCGCCGCCAGAGTCAGCCGCCGCATCCGGATATAATCTCCCAGCGTGTAGCCGCAGAGGATACTGAAGATCCTCTGAAAATGAAACACGGACGAACAGGCCTCCTTCGCCACTGCCTCATAATCGATTTCCTCTGTCAGATGCTTCTCCGTGTAGTCAAGCGCCCTCTGTATCCCTGTGATCCAATCCATTTTCTCATCCCCTTCCGTATGTTATGATTTTACCAGCACAAAGCTTTCAAATCCTGACTTTCTCTGCGAAGCAATGTCCGCTTGAAAACGGCAGCCTCCCGTATCCGGAAAACTGCCGCCTTACATCCCAATTTTCTTTTACATTGAAATCCATCCAAACACATTTGCCACAGAACTAAGCAGGATTACCGCTGCAAAGACCAGACAGAGATACTTGATCATAAAATCAAAAATCTTCCTTCTCTTAAACGGTGCTCCGCCCTTCTCCACTTCTTCCGCAATCTTATCTGTTCCGATTACACGCACCACCAGCAGGCAGGTGGCCATCGCCGCAATAGGCATCATCACAGAGTTCGTCAGGAAATCAAAAAAATCAAGGAAGGACATTCCGATGATCTCGATAAACGCCAGCGGACCGTAACCCAAAGAAGACAGGGTTCCGAGCACGATAATGATCACTCCCATAACAGCCGTCGCCTTACGCCGGCTCCATCCCAGCTCGTCCTCAAAGGTGGATACGGCGCTCTCGGTCAGTGCGATCGCACTGGTAAGGGCTGCAAACAATACCAAAAGGAAGAAGAGAATACCCGCTGCGCTGCCAAATCCCATGCTTGCAAAAACCTTCGGGATTGTGATAAACATCAGCGACGGGCCTGCCTTCAGCGTCTCCATGTCCCCTCCTGAAAAAGCGAATACCGCCGGAATGATCATCAGACCCGCCATGACTGCAATCGCCGTGTCAAAAATTTCCACATTTTGGGTGGCTCCCTCGATGGAAACATCCTCTTTCATATAGGAACCAAAGGTAACCAGAATCCCCATGGCAATCGACAAAGAGTAGAACATCTGTCCCATAGCGGATACCACCGTCATCCATGAAAAGTTCTCAACATTCGGTATCAGAAAATACTTTACCCCTGCCAGCGCACCTTCTCTCGTCATGGAATACCCGGCAATCACCACAGCCAGAATCACGAGAACCGGCATCATAACTTTCGATACCCGCTCGATTCCATTCTGTACTCCGGCAAATATGATCAGCAGCGTAACTACCGCAAAGATCAGAAAGCACAGCTCCGCAGAAACGCCACCCGATATAAAGGATGTAAAATAACTGTCCGCTGCCAATTCATTTCCATTTCCCCTGAAATATTCAAATAAATATTTAATGACCCAGCCGCCGATAGTGGAATAATACGGAACGATCAGCATGGGAATAATGGCATTGATCCAGCCTCCCGCTTTCCATTTTTTACTGCCTCCCAACATGCGAAAGGCTCCTACCGGGCTTTTCTTCGTCATCCGCCCCAGAGCAGTCTCGGCCACGATCATTGTATAGCCGAAGGTCAATGCCAGGATGATATAGACCAGCAGAAAAATACCGCCGCCGTATTTTGCCGCCAGATAGGGAAAGCGCCAGATATTTCCCAATCCCACGGATGCTCCGGCGGCAGCTAACACAAAGCCAAGTTTTCCTGAAAAACTGCTTCTTTTGTTTTGCTTATTCATTCTCTTTCTCTCCACTTTTCTTTTTCTATCAGTTTTCCTATTGTACCATGCTTTCATCCCAAAGTCATGGTCTTTTTATGTTACTTATCCTGATATTTTTCTTTTTTGTGCACTCCTTGAAGAATATGCCAAAATTTTTCCGCCGTATCACTCCTTGATTCTTGCTCTGCGTTACAGTTCAGCCAAAGACCGAACTGTAACTGCTTGATTACTATTTTACAATCGTCCCATTCTGATAAGTATAAAACGGCTTTCCATCTGCCTGCTGATAAGAAATATACAGGTTATGATTCAGTAATTCTTCCACCGTTTCATAATTTCCGCTATTCAAAACTACGGAATATTTTCCCGGCACCTTCTTCAGCAGCTCCTTTGCCTTGTTCACTACTTTCATATCAGTTTCATTTCCCTGATATCCCGCTATCTCCGGCTGGATCAGATAAATATCACTGATTGCCTTAAAATCAACCTCGCCTAACGCCGTTGCCAAAGCCTGCCTGATCTGATTAATCTTCTCCGTCGCCGCTGCCAGATCCTGCTGATTCACGGTCTCTCCCACGATACTGGAAACCTCTTTGCTGTATCCTGTAACATTCAGGCGAAGATCAAATGCTCTTACTTTATAGGTGTGTGCTTTTCCATCGTTCGCTACAGCAGCAGTCGTAAATGTATGATTTCTGGTAAATCCAATCACCTGTCCGTCACGAAGGACCTCATATCCCAGAAGCGCATTCTGTGCACCCTTTTCGATATCCAGCTCTAAGACAAGGTTTCCGTTTGTTTCTTCTACCGACAGAATCCGGGGTGTATATCCATTTGTTCCGAAAGAACTGTTCCTGTCCTTCGTCGCCTTTGTCCACATATACCACGGTTTGATATTTTCCGGGGCTTCCGGAACGTTCAGTTCTTTCAGGGCTGCCCGCACCTTATCTGCGCTGGCTTTATCCAGGAATTTATGGCGCTCAAAATGCTCTGTCACATCCATGCCGACTGCATAAGAGGATACTGCTGCCATACGCTCATTTTTGGTCAGATTCATGTTCGCCACCACGTCGTTTCGGTATGCGGTCTGATAGTTTGCCCAGTAATCCTGATCCATCAGATACAACTGCCACCATACAGCCAGCGCATTGATCTCCTTTGCATTTACCAGATTCTGATAATCATCAGAAGCCGCTTTGGTAAAAATTGTGGTGTAATTTCCTTCAATCCTGTCCTGTTCATTCTGCAGATCCACCGCATTATAATTCGCCCACATGTTGTTCGTCACTTCACCGATAAAACCGCCCTGAATATCAAAGTGATGCCCCAGCTCATGTGACGCTGCCCATCCGATGTACGCTCCGCCGAATAGATTGTTGACACTTCCCTGCTGGAATCCCGTATGGTCGTTTGCTGCATAGGCGAAAGCCCACGGCTGCATCAGTCTCATATTTGCTCTGGTATGGTTTCGTATATGCTTGATATCGTTTCCTGTTTCCGAAATGCCTGCCAGCGCAAAATATTTGCTCAGACGGTCTTTTATGAAATCCAGCGTTTTCTGCGGCGTACGGTCAGACGTTAAAAAGACATTTGCCGACGCCATATTGGAATTCAGAATTGCATAATCACTGACCAGCTCCACAATATCCACATATTGCTCCGGCTCTGCCTCCAGCTTCGCTTTATATTCCTGAAGTTCCGCCTTGAACGCCTCCGAATCATCACCATCAAAGAAGATCGGATAAGCTTTCCCGCCTTCAATCGTAATCTTCGGCGCCCGCCCCTGCTGCTCTGGCGTATAGGGATTTTCTATATAAATCGCTCCTCCCGGAATCACCTTATGCGACCATTTTTCATCATAAATTCTCGGAACGGTAAAGGTATTTTCACCTAATGCCAGTTTCTGTACCTTTCTCCAGCCTTTCCAGCTTCCTACCTGCTGGGTAAATACAATTGTGGGCAGGGGTTTCCCCTCGTCCGCCTCAACCGTTACTTTGATCTGCTCGCCTGCCAGAGCCGCTACCCCTGTCGGAAGCAGGTTGCTTCCGTAGCTTGACATTTTCAGGGTCTTCCGTGCATGGGTTACCCGGTCTCCCACCTGCTCTGCGGTTATCGTCGTTACCTGTTTTGACGTCTCTGCCGCTCTATCATTCGTGAGTAATTCTTCGCCGCCTGCTGCATTTTCCACTGCATCCTCTAACACTACTTCTGCTGCCTGTACACTTTTCATTTCTCCTGAAAATACGGAGAGAACCATCGCAGCAGCCATCAGCGGCACCAATGAACCTAAGCTTTTCTTTCTCATTGCCTTACCTCACTCTTTCTTTTTTAACGTCTGTCCTTGCAGACATGCTGGTTACAGTTATCCAAAGAGTTCTGTACTCTTTTCCGAAAATCAGGCACCTCCCTCCGTTCTTTTTGTCGAATTTATCATATATTTTATATTTCTTCAAGTTTGCGCTGCATATCTTATCACTACTTTAACAGGTATTTCGGGTAAGGTTTTATCCATATTGTACAATTTGTCAAAAAAGGAAGACTGACAGCCTTTCCGCATATCAGCCTTCCTTTATCCATTTTATTGTTCAAAAGCATGGAGTTATATCCTCACGGCTCACATTTTTTACACGGCTCATACCCCTGGGAAATCAGTTCTTCTCTGTCCCCGCTGTAGGTCTGGCGGTTCTCATCTTTGATGTCATCCGCGCTGGAGCAGGACGGGCGGTGAAATTTCTTCGTATTTGTATTCAGAATATATTCCGACACGGTGCTGCGGCTTTTTGCCTCACCGGAAACGGCGCCTGCATCTGCCGCATCCTCTGCTTCCTCCGTCTGGGCTGCCGGTCCTGCTTCCTCTGCATAACTCTCTCCCGTTTTGTAGTCGATGACAACGCCGGGCTGATTGTTATAGGCATAAATGTTAAAACAGATGCCCTCTCCTTCATCCTCTACCGACCAGGCTTCCATCTGCACACCGCTTGCCACCAGGTTATCCCCTTCAAAGATGGGCGTCACCCGGTAAAGTACATGGTTATCCGTCTCATGAATATAGTCCGCCACCATGTTTTCAAAAGGCAGCATTCCCTCTGTATTCAGAAACCGCGTCCCTGTGATCAGATTCCGCTCGTTTGCATTCTCCGCCGTGAGCTGGTAGCCGATCAGATGACAGCGATTGTACAGGCTCTTTCCATCCACCCATTCATACTGCACGGAATGCCAGCCGCTGGGCTTTACCTGGCTGATGCTTCCCCGTTTCTCCACAGGCATCAGATCCTGCCCGATATTTGCTATCGCCATGCCGCACCTTCCCAGCTCATCCAGTTCACTGTAAGTCTCATAGGATTCCTCCGCAAAGTCCTCCTGGGAAAATTCCGGCTCATTATCGTTTAAAACCACATAAGGATCCCCGGAAAACTCCGGGATATCTTTTCGTGAGAAGCTCTCTTCGGCAGTGCTCCGTTTTTGCAGGGATATGTCAAATACTTCTTCTGTCTGTCCCTGCGCTTCCTCTGACACCGTTTTCGTCTCCTGATCCACCGTCTCTGCCGACTTTCCGTCTCCACAGCCGGGTACCAGCAGCAAAAGCGCCAGCAGGACTGCCAGCCAGCTTATGCTCCGCTTTTTCATCTTTCGTACACCTCTCTTGTTATTTTCTCATGGGAGTGACCTGCAAATTCCTCTGTCTCTGTCCTTTTCCATTCCTCCAGGCAGAGATCCAGCCGGAGATCCGACGGATAGCTCCGGTTCCACCAGAATACAATAATTTTCTCCAGACGCTCCCCCGCCTCTGCAAGCCCGCAGTTTTCCACAAAACAATACTCGCCCCGGCCTGCTTTTTCCAGGAAACATTCATCAGAAACAATATGTTCCGCTCTGTTTTCCACAAACAGCTTTTCTGAAAAGGGATGGATCCACAAGCGGCTCCCTTTCGTCATCTCCAGAAGCTTCTCCACCACTGCCCGGTCCTTCGACTGTCTCCTTCTGTTAAACAGCATACCCTTTCTGTCATCCAGACAAACGATTGCTATCATTCGTTTTCCTCCTGTATGTCTGCATCTCTGCAATCTCTCCGTCAGATCAGCCCAAAATGCCTGCATGCATTCCAGATTCCGTCTTCTTCCATCGGTGTCGTCACATAATCAGCGGCTGCCTTCGCTTCCTCCGAACCATTCCCCATAGCAATGCCTGTCCCCGCAGCACGGAGCATCGCCAGATCGTTCGCGCTGTCTCCAAAGGCAAAGGTATCAGAAATATCGATCCCCAGAAGTTCACACACTCTGGCGATCCCCGTGCCCTTATCAAACCCCTTCGGCACCATTTCCACCACATAGGGATTGTGTATCATGTAAGCATAAGATTCCTTCAGCGCAGCGAAACACCCTTCCCTGTCTGCGTCGTCTGTTGCACAGGAAAGCTTTGAGATCTCCCATCTTCCCCATTCTTCGGAGATCGACAGCAGGTGATCCCCCATCTCTGCCCTGAGCTTATTTCCAAAATAATCATTGTCAAATTCTGCTCTGTCCAGGTAAACATACTCTCTTCCTTCCAGAATGGGACGGAATCCGTAGCTGCGTACCGTGTTGATGGTATGCGCCACAAGCTCATTGTCCAGCTTCTTATAAAAAACGGTTTCTCCGCCGTACTCGACCATCGTACCGCAGCCGGAAACGACTCCGTCAAATCCGATCGCATACAACTTCGGATTCTGTATGTGAGCACGGCAGCGCCCGCTGCACAGGAACGCCAGATGCCCGTTCTTCCGCAAGCCCCGGATCGCTTCCACCGTGCTTTCCGGAATCTCATTTTTCAAGTTCCATATCGTACCGTCAATATCAAAAAATGCAGCTTTCTTCATCCTTTTTCACCTCTTACATCCTTTGCAGCTTCTTCTTTTCTTCCTGTCCATGCGGTATGCCTCACATATTCGGCGCTCTGTTCACTGCCAGACCTTCCCGCAGGCTCTAAGCTTTTTGATCAGTCCCAGATCCGCAGGCAGCCATTCCACACTTCCGATCTCCTCTCTTGTCAGCCAGCGTGCCGCCTCATGCTCCTTCAGCACCAGACCTCCTGACTTTACGGTACACAAAAAACAATCCATCGTCAAGTGGAAGTTCGGATAGTCATATTCCACAGTTTCAAAAAGCTCACCCACCTCGATCTCCGTGTCCAGTTCCTCCCGGATCTCACGCACCAGCGCCTGCGGCGGCGTTTCTCCCGGTTCCACCTTACCTCCGGGAAATTCCCAGCCGTCCTTAAATTCTCCGTACCCCCGCTGAGTGGCAAAAATCCTGCCGTCCTGACAGATAATAGCCGCAGATACACGGATCGTTTTTCCTGTTTCAAATGTCATCGCACTGTCCTCGCTTTGTAAAATATTTGCAGATATATCTTACCATCTTTTCCGCGGATGCGCTATGCTTTTCTTCCCTGTTACTTTTCGGATGCTCTCAGGCTTCTCTGCTATTTATATCTTTGGCATGTCATTCCTCTCTGATGAAAATCATGCTGTCTCTTCTGTCTCTTTATAAGTCATTCCGCGGTTAAAATCCACTGTAATTACCGCACATCCCTTTTCCTCAATACCAACTGTCCGATGAATACCGCAATCACAAAAAACACTGCCGAAACCACGCTTGCCCGGATACACGCCCCTGCTCTGCTGTCCAGATCGATGAGCGCCAGATTCCCAAAGACCACATAATCCGACAGGTTAAAGTCTGAAAGTCCCAGAATATCCTGCACTTTCTGATCAAGGATCATATAGATCCATCTTCCCAATGTAATATAAAGAATCCCGATGATCATAGACGCCGCACTGTTCTGCAAAACCGTCGCGATACACAGAACGGCCGTTCCAAAGGCCACATGCATCAGATACTGCACGAGCAGGAACCGGACATACCCTGCCCCGGCATCCCCAAAGACAACTTCATGGTTGAAAAAGAACTGCCCCAGCACACTGATCATAAGAACAGCAGCAAAAATGACAGCCGTGTATATGGCAACGATCCCAACCTTAGACAGAAACAGTTTAACCTTCCGTGCTTCCCTGCCGTAAACATTTTTAATAAACCCGCTGGAAAACTCTGTACTCACAAAGCGGACAGCAAAAAACATGATAAACATGATAATAATATCTGCTTTTATCATAAATTGCGAGCATTCCATGACACTTAAAGAACCCGCGGGCGCTGTGTAATCCTGCACGCCAAAAAGTACCAGACATTCCAATACAAAAAAGAGCATTAACACTGCAAATATCACATAAGAAAACCGGCTTTTTCTCATCCGGTACATATCCATTTTTAATAATCCCATTCGAATCCCCTCCATACGGACTTTTGCCTGCCACTTGTCAGTCACTTGTCAGATTTAAATAATATTCTTCCAGACTCATTTTCTTTTCCCTGACGCCGCTCACACGGACGCCCTCCTGTACCAGCGCTTCCACCAGTTCCCCCGTCTCCCCATTATAGTCAGAAATGCAGACGGTATTCTCTGTCTCCGCCTCGCAGCTCACCTGCAAAAGATTTTGAAGGACTCTCACGGCATTCCCGACATCGTCCACGCGAAGCTCCAGTTTCTCCTGATTCGATTTTTCAAACTCTTCCTTTGTAAACTCTGTAAGCAGCTTTCCTTTATGTATGATCCCGAAAGTTGTGGCCACCTTGGATAATTCCTCCAGAATATGACTGGAGATCATAATGGTCATCCCGTACTGCTCATTCAGCTTTCCAAACAGAGTACGCATCTCTGCGATTCCCTGCGGATCCAGACCATTGATCGGTTCATCGAGAATCAGAATTTCAGGCTTGCCAAGCAATGCAAGCGCAATCCCCAGACGCTGCTTCATCCCCAGAGAATATCCCTTAACCTTTCTTTTCGCATCCTTTGATAAGTCCACCAGTTCCAGAATTTCCCATATATCCTTATCTGTAATATTTCCAATCCCCAGAGACAACAGCTTTAAGTTTGCAAACCCGCTCAGGTTCAGGTAAAGCCCCGGTGTCTCAATCAGGGAACCGATCCGGCTGTAAACATTATTCTTGCGTAATCCTTCCCCCGTGTATCCCAGAAGGCTGACGCTGCCTGATGTCGGATGGCTCAACCCCGAAAATATTTTCATACATGTGGTTTTTCCTGCTCCGTTTTTACCAATAAAACCATAAATCTCCCCTTCCCTCACATGGATATTTACCCCGTCCACAGCTTTGCATGACCGATAATGCTTCGATAGATTTTCCGTTTCCAAAATAAGTTTTTTTTCCAAGTATGTCCCTCCTAATGATGTAAAAAGTTAAAAACCCGCTTAACATCTTATGATGAAAAACGGGTTTTTATGACTATTTTTTCAAAGGCTACAGGAAATTTGTTGTAATCGAAAAAATGATAGCGGCTATCAGAAAAATGGCTGCCAGCAGTACAAAGATTCTTACCGGTGTCCATGTTCTGACGGAGGATTCCTCTCCCCCGGCCTTCTGGTCTGCGGAATATCTGCTTTCTTCTGACGCTTCCTTCCCCACGATTCCTTCTATGATTTCCTTTGCCGCCTGTACGTCGGCTTCATCCACAAAAATTTCTTCCCCAAACACGGAGTTGCCGCTGTAGATATCCAGATAGCCGCCGCTTCCAACGCCCTGCCTGTATGCAGAAATATGGTTATCCTTTAATGCCATAACCAGCATATCTGCTTCTATGCGCTCAGCGCTGGAGTAAACTTTTACAGGTTTCATCGCTTCCATAAGGTTCCTCCTTTGTTTTCCGTATGTTGCAGTTTCGTCAAGAGCTAAATGATAACTTCAGTATACAATACGGAAGCGCCTTTTCCTACTTAAAACTTTCTTATTTTTCCATGCCAAATCTGACTTCTTTATGATAGGCGCACGTATCCAAAAGCAGTTCCTTAAAGGTTCTTCCATCCTCCGTCCTGGCATCCGGAGAATCCCAGTAACCCTCCGGCTGATTCCAGTAAATCGCCTTCAACTCATCCATCCACTGATCCCAGTCCATCAGAAAAACATCAATCTTCGAGACGTCATGATCTCCGATCGCTACAGTTTCGACACTTTCACCTCCCTGCATCATATGACCCTCTGCGTCCAGAAATACCGGCATATAATCGCTGCTCTTTCGCTCGTCCGCATAAGATTCATAGACCGTGATTTCAAACCGGTCTTTTACTACTTTCTCTATGCCGATTCCAAGCTCATTTTGTTCCTTTATCTCTACAGCTTCCGTCATACCCAGATCCTGATGGATATTCAGGTGAAAATCCCAGGGGCCTTCATATTTCGGTACCTGATTCACCGGATCCCATCCCGGATGCTTTTCACTCCACGCTTCTGCAAATGCAGCATATTCCTCTTCCGATATCCCCTCACCGCTCTTATATGCCCTTAAAAATTCAAAAGACAGATCCAGTGTGAAATCTTCCGGGATCTCAATCATTTCCGAATTATGATACCTCTTACGGTTCAGATCAAGACGTATCATTCCGGCATACGTATGATCGTCCACAAACTTTCCTTCTAAAATTGCATCGTCCATCTGCACAGAGGGATTAAAGCTGTATGTCTCACTGTCATGGAACTGAAAAAGATCAAATTCCGGAAATTTTTCTTCTGATTTCAACTGCATGGTGATATAAATTGCCTGTCCATTACAGTAAATCTCAGAGAGCGTAATGGTAATTCCATCGGAAGTTTTCGTATACTGTGAGACACTTTCCATTTCTTCCACTTCTGCTGCCGTTTCCAACTGCTCCGCAACGCTTTCCTCCTCCAGAGGTGTTCCCACTTCACTGTAATCCCCCTGAAACCAGAAATTCTCCTGCATTCCCTCAAAAATATGCCCGATCAATGGAAGCTTTTCCGCCGCTGCCGGATTTCCCACACAGAAGAAACCAAGTCCCAGCACCGCCGC
>ENA-OPVH01000996-OPVH01000996.1-human-gut-metagenome-genome-assembly--contig:-NODE-996-length-15562-cov-4.711550_pt1 | contig 15562 bp, 21 predicted proteins | sample MGYA00241494_ERZ501980 | MGnify/ENA primary metagenome ERZ501980 (study PRJEB25962, sample SAMEA1964914) | human gut metagenome | biome: human gut; feature: human-associated habitat; material: faeces... | reverse complement strand
ACAGAAAGGAAAAGGAGGTCAATGAAATGGCTAAAAAGTACAGAGTGAACGAGAGTGAGCATTTTAATCTGTTGTCTATGTATGATCGTTTGAAGTACATTGAGATTGATATGAGAGAGGACACAGAACACGCATACACAGAAAAGCAATGGGATGAGATAGACGCTAGAATAAGTGAGGTTGAGGAACTCATGGAAAAAGCCTATTGCGTAGGTGCTTTAGTAGACTGGGATACATTAAAGAGAATCAGAGAGATTAAAGATGAGCGTCAGTTGCTTAGATATAACGCTTGTATGCAGCAAGGTGCATCAGAGAAAGACGCAGCAATAGCATTTTCATTATAAAAGGAGGTTAAGAAAAAATGTCTGAAAGTATATTACAGCGTATTGAACAGGAGCAGATTATTGACACGAAATACGAACATCTGGCGGCTGAATATGCCCGAATAAGTGGTTCAAGGAAATATATGTTAGTGATAAAACAGTTTGACACCGAGATGTATAACAGTAATAAATCCCATATTGATAATGAGCTTGAAAGATTAGATATAGAAAGTGAAAGATTGTTAACTGAATTAGAAGAGTTAATTAACAATAAAGAGTCCGTATAAACGGACTCTTTATTGTTATGCTTTACTCTTTCTTCAACTCTCCTTTCGCTAGCAGCACCATCAATTCCGTATTCTGCTCTGCCGTCCCGGTATACTCTTCAATCCCGTTCGCCCTTGCGATCTCTTTCCGGTGCTCAAAACTGCTGGGAATACCTACTGCGTTAAACGCAGCAACTAAACCGATTCCGGGATAGAATCTATCTGTCTCCACTCTTTTTGACATATCGAATTTTTTACCTCCGATCTTACCGCTGCTAGTGTACTGCCATAGCGTAGCACTTTTAGTATACTCGTCCTCTTTTGAGGTATATCTTGCATACCATAACGGGAAGCCTTTCAGCTTGCTATGCAACAAGTGATTCAGTAAATAATCCCTGTTTGCATAGTACCCGCACTTATACCCGTAAAAGTTCATCGTCTGACAGAAGTTAGCAATCAGCGTACTTCTGGAAATGCGTGTCAAGGTATTCGTATCATATCTTGACAGCTTTTCTTCCGTGTCATATTCGAAGTCGCACCACACGTTCAGATTGATTTTATCTTTGTACGGTCTGATTGTCTGTTCAAACTTGATACAATTCGCATCAATTGTTCTGCCAGAATGGATATACACAAACCAGTAAAATCCAAGGTCAAGTCCGCGCTTTATAACCTCATTCGTAAAGTATTTCATCCGTTCATCTTCTGTCACTCCGCTGCCTGCTCGAACAATAACACCAGTCACACCCGCTTTAACTACAGCATCCCAGTCTACCGGATAATTCCATTTTGACACGTCAATGATTTTACTCATGCTCTGATCTCCTTTCCAGTTCTTTTACATGCTGCGACAGCCCAGACACTTCTGTTTCAATACGGATTAACCGGTTGCCCATGCTTGCATGCTTATCCATTCGCTTTTCTAAAGCGTCCAACCGATACTTAATTAACGAATTATTCATCACAGCTACCAGCAACGCGGATGCTAAACTGCAGGTAGCAGTAATAATAGATTCTATCATTTTTCCACCGCCCTTTTAATCTGCTTCGGAATCTGATTGAGCCCAATAGCCGCCAGACCGCTTGAAATACCTATAGCAAAAATGTCAAGTGCATTCCCTCCGCCGATATCGAAACCGTACACAAGCGAAATAATAGAACAAAAAATGCCAATAAATACAGATACCAATGGAATATATTCATCGCGTACCAGCTTTGCACTTTTGACAACTTCTGAAGTACCATAACAAATAACTGTAATTGCAATATAAGGCTCAACCATTTTAACTACCTCCGTTTATAAGTTTGTATAGGTTTATTCCGATTTTAATATATTTATAACCGTTTACAATAATAATGCTGTCCGAAATATTTAATATTTGTGTTTTATTAAAATAAATCGGATGTATGTATCTGTCACCGTTTGACGGTATAAACATATTATTGATTTTAAATAAGTAAAGTGGTGCTTCTGGCACGATCGGCGGGTCTGGGTCAGGTGGTTCAGGAGGTTCTGGTGGCGGGTCTGGTTTCGGGTCGATGTCCTCACCGTTATAGAGCTTCTGCCAAAAATACCAACCCATTTCTCCACGAATCGGCTGATTTTTGTCTTTCGGTCGTTCGTAGTTTCGCAAAAACATGTCGGCTAACATTTTTATCATTGCTTCCACGCTTTCGCCCGTTTGCCATTGCGTAAACTCATAAAAGCTGTAAGGGTACTTAGAGGTTGCTTTCCACTGCTGCTTGTTTGCAACCTCCCATTTAATTCGTTCTAGCTGTCCTGTCCAACTGTCGTGAGCATACCCGTTTGCGTCCATCCAGCTAAAAAGTTTTGTTGCTGGTGTCCATTGCACAAAACCAAAACCAAGGTCAGTGTTTCCCGCGTCCAAGTTCTGCCATATTCCCGGGTTGACATGCGATTCTACCCACATGTTTCCCATCATTGCACATACTGCATAAGATGTCCACCTGTTTTGTACAGACGCTCCCGCAAGATAGGCATATATCTCGCGGGCATTTTCTAACGCTTCGGCAAGCGTTAGCCATCTGTTGCCACTTATCATTTTAAAGTAAAGGTTGCGCTTGTACCGGTGTAGGCCGATAAAGCACCGCTCCCCCAGTCTAACACTACAATTTTTTTGTTTTGTAAACTGATTACCTCGGACGGAACAGCGTTTCCGGCAACCGTTCCAAGGGTAGTCCATGATTCAGTATCGGTGTTTCTGCCTTTAATTGAAAATGAACCTGAATTGCCATTATGCGTTTTAAGTACCTGGACCGTAGAAAAAGCGTTTTCTTCGATATCCAGACTTGCGTGAGCATCATCACCGCTTCCCCTAGACACGTTGTGAATTGTCATGGTTAAGGGCTGAACAGCTGGTTTTCCCTCTAGCGCGGTCACTCTTTCATCGAGCTGCTGCAAAGCCGTTTTGTTTCCGTCCGCTGTCTGTTTTGCTTTTGTCGCGTTCGCGCTGGCTGTATTCGCAGCATTTAAAACACCAGTCGCTGCTGTCTGTGCAGCGGTCGCTTTCTCTTCTGCGCTGTTTGCCGCTTCCTGCGCTGCCGTCACGTCTCCGGTCATTCCGTCTGCAGTTTCTTTCAGCTGCGACACCTGTTTTTTGGTATCTTCGTGAACCGCTTTCAGTTCTTCTTGCGCACCTTTTACTTTTTCAACATCGTTAACTGCTTCCTCCGCTGTCTGGCTAGCAGTAAATAAAGCACCGTCAATGATCTCCATGTCGTTGTTATAGTCTCCCAGAAAAGTTGGCTTGTCTGTTCCGATAAACTGGGATAATTTAAAATTGGCTGTTTTGTTTGTGCTACTCATGCTTTTACCCTCCTTTTATGCAGTCTCTAACGCTGCAATTCTTTCCTGTAAAGTCGTGATCTTTCCAGCGTTCGCGCTGTTTGCATCGTTTGCAATTTTTACCGCGTTCTGCGCTGCTGTTACCAGTTCTTTTGAATTGTCAATATCCTCAAGTGCTTTTGCTGCTTTTGCTTCTGCTCCGCTGGCAACCTGAGTTAGAACATTCAGAGACGGAATCACAGCCAACAATTTACCCTGTGACAATGTAATGGTATTTTTCAATGTTACATTTTCTTCGGTCATTGTTGTGATCTCTGTCTGGACTGTTGCCATTTCGCTTTTTACGCCTGACGTTGTGCCTTTTAGTGATTGCAAGGCTGCATCAATCTTTTTGTTGTTTTCGTTCCAATCTTCCATGATGTCAACAGCATCTTTTTTCTGATACATGCCGAAATTAAAATAACGGGTGTGACGTGTAAACATTTTTTTATTTCCTCCTTTCTTTACACAAGCAATTCTTTTAGTAATACATTTTCACTTACAATTTTTCCTCTGATTGACGCAAAAGAAAAATTGTCAAGTTCATTTTTATTTGTAAATGTCATAAAGTGCCGCCACAATACTTCAGTAGGCACGCCGTCATTGAATCTTGTTATTTTCTGGTTGATTCCAATTTCAGACCTTATATTTGTTTCAATAAGTATGTCTGTAGTAAATTCGTTATCGTTTGTTAGTGATAATTTAATTGGAATTTGAAAAGCCCAATAATATGGAAAAGTAGTAGTCTCAGGTTTTGTTGGTGCTGGAATAGATACAACGCCCACTTTAATAAAGCCATGTACACTTCTGCCAACTGTCCGAACCCCTAAACCGTTCCCAACGTTATAGGTATCGTAAAAAGTTGCGTTTTCCGTGTCCCACCACAAGGCATCCTTTTTTTTTGTTTTGATTGCCTGACAAGTTTCTGACATAACAGAATCAAATTCCTGCGCTGTCAGGTGCAGTTCTGCGTCCACCTGCATCACTTCGTCCAACGCTCTTGCATGGGAAAGTGTGTCCCCGCTTGCGGGACTGTTCACGCTTGTATCAAGAATGCCGTACATTTTGCAATAACTTTCTGCATCGAACGCACCCGCACGGATATATAATTCTTTGAAGTCGTCACAGTCCTTATCAAAAGCCGGAAACCACGCATCGAACTGCCCGCAAGTAATTGCCCTTACTCTTAAAACGTCATAGACATTATTAACAGTGTTTCCAACTCTGTCCCGGTATCCGGTTGTCGGGTCAAAAATCCGAAAGCCATCTTCGTTTACTTCGTCAATTTCCAGACGCAGCTTTTCCAGCTGCTCTTCTACCCATTCTTTCAGACGTTCTACAGCAAAATCTGTGTACTGTTCCAGATATGCTTTTGTCTCGTCGATCTTACCATTCAGCTGCGACACATCTTTTATATGCGTCAGCTTTACATCATCAATATATGTCCTTAATTCTGTAATTAAGGTTTCAAGCCGCTTAACGTCTTTTGTATGCTCTGCCCAGTAGTAAGCGTCCTGGGTGTCAATGTAGACGTGCAAGTCTGCGACCGTCTTATCGAGAGTTTTCAAAAGCTCCGCTTTTAACGCTGCAACTTTTTCGTCTGTATAATTCTGGTAGTTTGTCTCTAAGTCAGTCAAAAATTGGATGATCTGATTGATATTGTAAGCAATCTTCTGCATCATTTCCAACTGACTGATAGACGCATCCCACTCAGACGGCAAGGATAAATAGGCATTATTAAAACATAGCTTTTCCGGTAACTTTTTATCCACCTCTTTTACCTCCTTTTAGTAAATTTTTAAGAAAAGAGAACGGGAAACCGTGTCCGAGAATTGCCCTACTACATCCATAAGCGTTTCCCGGTATTTTAAAATCAGTTCTGCCTGCGGCACATTGTAGCCACTTTCTTTATAATTTTCTGAGTACACCTCTTTTCCGTTTGAAGATGTCGTTCCGTTCCCGCTGCTCTCATCTACTGTTATTGTAGTTGCATAATCCGCGTTTGTCAAGCGGTTTTCCGGTGTATCATCAAAAATATTTTTGTTGTTGTTTTCGCTTGTGCTTTTCCCGCTTGCGCTTGTCTCTCTGTCGCCATTCCGTGAACTTTCCCGGCTGTAGCTCTTTAATTTGTCCAGTTCCAACAAACTTGATTCATATAGTTTATTATACACGGGTAGCCAGCGCGAAACATTTTGATTAAATTTCAGAATAAAATATTCCGGTGTTTCGTATTCGATTTCTCGCATCATATTGTCCACGCAGAACTGCTGGAAAAAAGCGTTTTTAAATTCTTCGTTGAAAAAATTGTTTGTGTTATACAGCATTTTAGAGCGTGCTTTTTCGATTCTTTCCATAACTCCCATTTCATCTTCTAACCGGATAAAAGCGTACCGTTTTTCTTCCTGCGGGTGTAGCGGGTTATTGTCCTGCGAATAGTGAAAAATGATATTTCTTAAGGTTGTAGTGTGGTTACTCATTTTCAGTCACCTCCGGTTCTTCCATAATTGCAGGGCTGGTCTTTGAATCCGCGCTATCAATTCCGGCAATTTCCTGTGTTCCCAGACTTAAACGATTGCAATTAGGATTAAATTCTACACTAATCCCAGATAAATCTGGGAAAAGTCTTTTAATTTTTTTAAGCGCTTCTCTGCGCATAAACAGCCCGCCGTCCCGCAGCGCAAGAATGTGTTCTTCGTTCGCTTCTGCTTCCGATTCTACTAGACGCTCTTTTTTGTAAATGTTCAGGTTGTTATACCCTAACCGTGTAAGGTATTCGCTCCAGATGCAATTCTTTTCTTTTTCCAGCTGTTCCAGAATACACGGAACAGAAAAATCTAACACTCCCTTTATATCAGCAGAAAAACCGTCTGTATCATCTACCAAAACAAAAGGTTTTCCGTCCTCCGCTTCATTGATAGCGTGTTTCGCACTGTTTACATTGTCTTTATTTACAAAAATTCCTTTAGGTTTCATCTGTAGCCGGGTGTTCACATCTTTCGCCTTTTCAATCATAGTAAATTTTTTTGCGAAATAATAAATTTCCGGCATGAACGGGCGGAACGTCTGATCGTTAAAAATGATAGCGCTGTCTTTTTCGGTCGCTTTGTGATGATACCCGCTTGCTGTATTGATATATCGGGTTGTCGGTATATTGTAGATATTAAAGCTTCCCGCTTTTGCGCAAGGTAAACACAGATACCCCATTACATCATCTTTAAAAAAGCACACTGCACCGTTAAAAATTAACGCCTGCTCCAATGCGCGGGCGCTGACAGTGTCCGGCAACCCTGCCCATGTATAGCGGTTGATTGCTAATAAGTACAGCTGACTGACAAAATGGTCGAACGTCACGCGCTCATCAAATTTTCTGACGATTTTTGCATCATAACCGATACCGCACAATCCGAGCGGGTCGGTTGAAAAACCTGTTCTTCCCATTTTTTCTTCCTCCTTTTTTACTTTGTATTGTTTCCGTATGTTCCAACATTGTTTTTGTCATGCCATAAGGTAAAACCGTTTATAAACATATTGCGCAATGGCTGCAAAAATTCATTCGGAATATTCCCATAAACATTTACATTATTGCATTTAATATAGTTATAACGCGGTCTGCTATTTAAGTTCGGAACTCCAAAACGGCTGACCTTGTACCCGTAAACATCAAAAAACTGCTCGATCTTTTCCGCGAACTCTGGTTTTACTGTCCACCACCTGTAGAGAATTTCCAGCTTCTTAGCAGCAATGAACGTTGCAAGCCCGCCACCACTTGCACCCGTCAAACTGACATTTGTTTGCATCTGTCCGATACGCTGCCTGTCCCTTTCGGAACTCTGTAGTTCAGAACGCACACTTTTGTATGCGTCTATTCCGGTGGATAGCACATTCAAAGGATCGCCTGTAAATACAGCTTTCGCCACGTTCCCAACTGTGTCCCAAAAAATATTCGTCCTATTTTGTGAGTGCACGAGAGTGTTTGTAGCTTCTGACTGTGCGGTCTGTAAAGGGTAGGTGTTGTTTTGTACCGGGAAGCAAGGGAAACCGCTTATATTGTTCGCGTTCAATAAAAAATCATCTTCCGCACCACAATAGTTTTCTGTGTATAGGTATAAATTCGGTGCGGGAATAAGTGTTCCAACTACTTTTACAGAGGGGATACCCTCCGGCAAAAATTCCGGTTTTAATACAGTTCTCGCTCCATTCGGCAGCACAACCTCGATAAAAGAAAATTGAGACGTGTACATTTTTTTATTTTTATATGCCGGGAATTTCGATAGCCAGTTTGCAAGTACACCGCCTACAGGAATTACAGCCGGAGCAGAACTATCTGCAATTACACCTACCGAAAATCCCATTGCTGACTGTTCCACGGTTACTGCTCCACCTATATTATAAGATGTCACGGCGTAAATTGCCAATATGCTCTGCGACACCCACGGAAACGCGGAGAGTGAATTCATTACGGATGAAATGGAACTAGTTCCCCGTCTAGGGCTTACTAAGTACGCTCTAGCACCGGACGGCAAACCAGCATACATTCCGCCTTTTGCCCCGGTAACGTTTGGCTCTTCCAGCGTCCCTGGGTCGGCTAGAATGTCTATTGCTGAAATTATAACGAACTGATAATCTGTTCCCTCGTCCAATTTGTCAAGGTCAAACGTTTCTTCATGGGTGATTATATAATCCCCAACATCTACAGGCTCTTGCACCGTGTTTGTTTTAAAATCATCGTTTGCAACATGTTCTCTGCTGATGTCGCAGTCCCTTATAACCATGTCAAACAAAAACGTCTGGTAAACGTCTATCTCAAAATTCAATAACGACGTTTCCGGGTTGATATAAATAACCTGTGTTACAAAAGCATAATACCATTTCCCGCTTGCCTGATTTTTAAAACATAGATAACACGCGTTACCGATCTCTTCCGCGTTTACCGGAACTTTTACGCCACGATGCTCGCGGATATATTTAAAATCTGTGAAAACACGGATTGCTTTTGAACGGAAATAATTATATTGCTCGTTCTTATCCGCAAAAGATAACTGCCGAACCTGTGAAGCATCAAGCGGAACGTCTGCGCATATCATCAATTCATTCGATTGCATTGCGTATACAGTTTCTAGTGCCACCTTTTAAACCTCCTTTTGAAAAAAGGGAACGTTTCCGTTCCCTTTTATAAAAATCTTTAGTCTGTGATCGTCACGGCTTTTGTTGCCTGTACGTTTGTCTGTCCTGCGACAACCGCTTTCAGTGTAAGACTTTTAGACGTTTCATTCGGACTTACTTCGATCGTTGCGCTCTTGCTGTCGCTGGAAACAATTCTTGTGCTGGTGGCTTCCGCTCCCTCTAAGGAAAAAATAACCCCGCCGTTTACTGGCGTAGTTGCTGCTGTATATTTACCCTGTGCGCCTTTTGCGATCGATTCCGCTCCGGTGATCGTCACGGCTGTGTACTCGCTAACTGCTTCCGTAGTAAGTGCAACTGCATTGTGGAATGGACTGGTAAAGTATATTTGCCAGACGTGTAACCAATAATTCCAATACAGCTTTTCTGCATTGAAAAAATCCGATGTTTCAAACAGCTGGTCGTAGATGTTCAACCAGTCATCGTCTGCCACAATCGCAACGATTTCAGGATGATTCGGGATTTCCGGAATCACAGTGATTCTGCCCATAATCTGCGCTTCATCCATATGGAACGCATAGGCAAGCGCCTGTACCGATGTCACAGCATCAGCTTTTGGTGTAATAAATACGCGCTGGCTTTCTCTGGCTGTCGTATTTAAAACACCCGCGGCGTTGTAGTTCTCAGACGGGAACAGTAAATTGTTGGAAACAATGCGCATCATTGTAAGAAAATCTTTTGCACTCTGTTCGTCTGTCGGGTCGGTTACATGAACAAGCTTAATAAAGCCATTGTCAAGGGCAGAGGAAATTGCGACCATCGCGTACAGCATTTCGGAAACTTCGTTCCCAGTGTACATAGAGTCTATAACTCTATCCACGAAATTTCCAAGTGACTGCGCACTGTAAAACGCACTCCGCAGCATTTCGCGGTTCACAGTTTTCTTAAAAAACTCTTCACGGTTTCGATTCATAAAAGCAACCGCGATATCGGGCTTTTCCTGCTTTAACATCGCCCAAGGGTCGGTATCTGAGCAGAACGAGTGAGCAGCCGCGATCTTTACCCATACGGACTCAATCGTTTCTCCGTATTCCAACATGCCCCTTTTTGAAAAAGCAAACGGGGAAGTAAAATACATTTTGTCGATTTTCTGCAATGCCCAAACGTTTACGAGCTGGTTCATGAATCGGTTCATGATCGGCTGATACTGCATCATGACCTGACCGAACTCCCTAATGTTTGAGTTCGTAACTTCGGGAAGCAAGCCATCCCATTCTGTACCTTTTAAACTGGCTCTAAAGCTATTCAGCGCTAAAGGCACATTTTTCAAAACTCCTTTTACTGCCATTTTTTACCTCCTTTACAGATCGAGAAAATCTTCTGTTTTGATTTCCTCTTTTTCCTCCTCTTCTTCTTTGTTTTCGGTTTTCGTGCCAGACAGAAAAGCATCTGCGTACTGTTTTCTAACGTCCGCCACTTCTGTTTCCAGACGGTCATTCTCGTCTGCAATTTCCGCAATCAAATTTAAAATTGCGGATTCATCCAACGCGCCCTCTTCCGGTGCATCAATCCGCGCGATCAATCGCGCTTTTGAAATTAAATCATCCCGTTTCATTTTTTCCTTTCTCCCGTGTTCAGCTAAGTTAATAAGTAAGGGAAAACACGCGCATATCCCTATACGCCACACAGGAAAGCCGTTTCACACGGGGGATTCTGTCCTATGCTGTAAGTTCTCCCTCTATGGTTTTATTATATCCTGCTGTTTCACCAATGTCAACCCCTAATTCCCAAAAAATCCATTCCAATATTTTTGCATTCCTGTGATTCAAAACGAAAATTCCCGGCATTGAATTGCTTTCTACACATCGACACTTGCGCAGATATTGTACCTGTTAGGCAAGTATTTTCGTCGTGATCTTTTGTGGATATTGCAAAAAGCCGATGAAAATTTCTGTCTGCTTTTAACGATATATAATATCTTCCGTTTTGCAGCATCCATAACCCATAAAAAATACCATTGTGCTTTATTGTCATAAGATACCTTGCGCCCGCAAGGTTCTGTTTTGCAATAAATTGCACATTGTCCAACAAAAAGATATTGTCAATACTGTAATTAAAATAAGACGTATCGGAAAACGCACGATAAAACCCGCTTTGCTGTTTTTCCTCTGCTACGTATTTATTTCTGTAGACCTCCATCACCCAGCCATGCCCTCGCATAAAGTGGATTCCAGATTGCCAGCGTTTATGAATCCCTAAAGCGACAAAATACGGATTCAATAACGAAACCATATTACTAACTAAAAAATAGGTTAGTTTTCGCGTTAATTGTTCGAAACCTCTACCGACTGCATCATTGATTGCAAAAAACTTCGTGATCTCATCCGCGCAATAGTCGCCCGTTTCACTTTGGAACTCGTCTAAAAAAATATTGTCTGCATCGTTAAAAAACGTAGATATTCTCTTAACTTTATCGACCATACTCAGCGCAATCACATATCCACAAGATATTTCAAAATCTTCCGTTTTTATAAAAACTTCTGCGAATTTACCAGAACCGCTGGATACTGAATATAAATCGGTATTCGGAAATTTATTTTTTACATCTGCCCAAAAAGCGGGAATATAGCTGTTCAATTCATCTTTTTTTCGAACTAGACAGATAAACTTTTTACTTTTATGCAAAAATTCATTGATTAAATATTCTTTTACGGCAAAAGATTTTCCGCCACCTTTTGAGCCAGTTATAATAAAAATGTCGGGTGTATTCCCGTCTAAGTCTTTCGTTTTTAAAATGTTGTCTAGCCTATAATGCTTTTCCATGCTACCCCTTTCTCAATAAAAAAGAGGAACAATTGTTCCTCTTTTTATGCTGCCCTGTCAAACAAGAACAAGCGTTAAAAATTCATTTTTATTGTTGGACTTCCGGTATTCCGCTCGCAGTGTAAGCGGATTATCTGCTGTCGGCGCTCCGACAAACTGCTCTAGGACCTGAATACAATCTGCGACTGTTGGGGAGAGGGTTGTAATACAGCGCCCGTCCTGAAGTACGAATCCGGTGCACACACAATCGTCTCCTGTGGCTTTTCTAGTGGTTTCCCACTGTGCAACCCCAACTACCACCATATCTTCACCTACGTGATCGGTTAAGCCCTCGCTATTCTGCGAAAGGCTGTACAGCTGCTTTTTGTCGGTTACTGTGTTGATTAAACTCATAATAATCTCTCCTTTTATTCTGCTTTTTCTGCTTCGTCAACTGTTACGACTTCGGAATACTTCAGAAAATCTTCAACGCTTAAACGTCTCAGCTCTTCCCTGTATCCCGTGTTCACACAAAACAACCCTTTTGCATCCGGATATGCCTTGTTGATTTCCCGCGTAATTGCCGTATTAGAGGTAACTCTAACAGGTACAACAACATCAGGAAGTTCAACTACCTGTCCATCTGCGAACTGTGCTACCTTAATAACGGTAGTAGTCATAGTTCTTGTGAAAAACCGTGTCCTTGCGTCTCCGTCTCCTTTTCTCATTTTTTGTACTGCTCCTTTCTTTTTTTGTTTTATTTTTATTACATTATTATAATAGCACAAACCATTTAAAGTGTCAACATCTTTTTGCGCGTAAAGTATAAAAATCTTCCACTAACACCATTCCGCCACTAATGTATTTTGGTTTTAATTTTCCGCCCACTTTCAAGCCGATTTTAAAGTCCGTTATTGGGTGACTTGCCAAAAATAACTTTTTTGATTTTTCTGACATCCCTGCGCACTTGATCTCCCAGTGACCTGTCACTTTTTTGCCGTCCTCTTTTTGCACAAACTCTGCATAGGTCTTTTGCCTTATAAATATTGCACTGCTCCAGTCACTTTCTCGCTTCCAGTGCAATAGCTCTGTAGCGTGTTCTTTTATCAATTTTACTGGTTTCCCATCGTCCAGCATATGTATAGAGTCCGTGTCGCTGTAAACAAAATTTTCATAGTTAGCCTGTGCGTGCGTTATGGTAAAATATCGCGCGTATGCTGTCACAGCTGCGCCCGCTGCAATGTATAGTGTGTCTTTTTCATGCTCCGGGTGCAATTCAAAACCTATAGAGTCTGTTTCAGGGTCGATGTACGGTTCACGGTAAGAGCTGTTATCGTTAATGGCAAGCCGTCCATATAAGTTGTTTAGGAATAATTTTGCTTCTGTTCGCTCTCCCTTGTCTTTGGTAGTCATTTTAATTTTCATGTAGTGATCTATATAAGTGTCAAACAAACCTATCGCGCCATGAAAATAACAACCGTCTAAAATCTCTAAGTCATACACATCATAATGCTCTAATAAAAGTAAATAGTCTGTCATAAAAAGCGTTAGTTCCGGTCTTGCTTCCTCTTTTTGCCCCTCTTTATTTGTAAAATATCTATAATATTTCCCGCGATAATAAATATCAGAAGTTTCCAGCCATTGAGTAGAATTATACCTATAGTCTCCTTTAATCTGCACAGTCGGCAAAAACCCATCTTTTAGCTTAAAACGACAGCGCAATCTAACATAAAACGGATACACGCGCGTTTCTAAGCATTTATAAGGGATTGCTTTTTCAAAAAATATCGGTTTCCCTGTTGGGTAATAGTTCCCACTTTTACTGTGCATAACACTAGGATATAGAGAGTTAACATCAAAAGTCATGCCATTCTGTGTAATATGTTTTCTTTGTTTGTATTTGTAATAGCAATAACCTCCTTTATACGCTTTTCGAATATATTGATCTACGTTATCGCTTCCAAGCTCATATTTTATCAATGCTATCTCTTTTAAATTCGGAAAAGCTGCTTTGAAGTCCATAGCATCAAATTTATTTTTGAATTCGTCCATACAGCATGAGCCTATGGTTAATTTATCATGTCCACTTTTTATCATAACTTCCAGCGCTTCCTTTAGTACATAAATATCGTTAATAATATAAGCATATTCTTCCGGTGTTATTTCGCAATTTGCGTGTCGCATTCCTATATACTCCATTTCCAATTTCCTATGCTTCGTATTAAATGCAGAGCCAATTTGATCTAATGTCATAGGCATCAGCTTAACACTGTCCCTAAACTCGATCACTGTATCAAACTTTGGTTTGACTGTAACGGTATACCATTTATTTGTATCTGATATTAAAGCTTTAAACTCTTTTGCGTTCATGCCTTTATTACGTGCATTATTCCATGTATAGCCGTTCTTTAAAAGCCAATACACAATAAACGCTCCATCAAAACGCAGGTTATGAAAATAACATAGAACGTTTTTATTCAAATTAAAAATATCGTTCAAAAAATCTTCTATGTTACCGCGCACGTGCGGTCGCTCTGTAAATAATTCTATCCATGCGGCGCTCCAAACTTCTGTCGATGTCTGGCCGGGATATACGGTTGTCTCAAAGTCTGCCGCTATTATAACGGGTTTTTTCGCTGATTTTTTTGACATTGTGAAACCTCTCAAAATGTTTCACGTGAAACATTTAATATTCACCCCAACCGTTTTCATAGTCGAATGAATCTAAAAATTCTTTTTGCTGATCTCTGGAAAGACCTAAGTTATCTGATAATTCAGATAGAAACTCAGGTACAATAGAGTGTCCGCCATTTTTTTCTGCGTCATAACTTTCATGGATAGTAAGCCAAGGTACAGCTTCCAACGCTTCTGCTGTTGCTTCTTTTCCATTCTTCCTTAAGCTATTTTCTAGCCATTGCCTACACATGCGTTCTGCTACCGGAAAATATGTGTATGTTGTGTTTATAAAATTTTCTATAATAATATCCGCACTAGAGGGATAATCTACTACGCGTCCTCTTTTCTTTTTTGCTTTTCGTCTTTTTGACTTGTATTCTCCCCGACCTATTTTCTTTTTTGCTTTTCGCCTTTTTGACTTATAACCGCTATCAGTTATTAAAGATTCAGAAGATTTTTGTATAACGTCCGGTGTTATTTTCTTCAACCGCTGAAGATCTGATTTTGTAGGTTGCTGTTTTACTTTTGGCATGTCAATTGATATTGCATAACCTTGTGCGAGCAATTTATTCACTTGCTTTTCAATTCTTTTCAGTTCTTGCGCGTATACTTTCGCATACCTGTTTTTTCTTGCCATATAACAAAACCTCCTTTTATAGTATGATTATATTGTATCATATTTTCATAAAAAATACAATAAGAAAAGCCGCTTTACACAGCTTTTCCTTTATTTGTAAAGCATATAAAACGCAGCCAACATGTTGTTTGCTTTTGCATATTCAAGCTGTGTCTGTTTGGCTTCCTCCGGTGTTTTTCCGTTTCGCAGTTCTGCGTAGAACAAATCCACCAATAATGTCACATTGTCAATGAGCTTTCTTGAACGTTCCCATTCTCGAAAGTTCCATAATATAACTGTTTTTGTATAACTGCTTATGTCGATCTTGACACCCCTCTTAAATAAACCAACTATGTTCGTAAGTTCGTAGCTGTTTGTGTAAGGGACGCGAACTGTGTCGCATCCTGTTGGCATCGGAATTATTTCATAGTTCTTAATTCCGTTTTTGTTTAGTTTCTTGATTATGCTTTTTACTTCCATTTCTATTTTCCCTCCCATGTTAGAAAACCAGCAAAAAGACTGATTGCTATTATGACTACTATCAATGTTTCTTCATTCATTTTTTCTTGCCCTCCTTAAAACTCAGAATCCAAAACAGTCTGGAAATCCGGTGCAAGCTCTAAATAACGATTTAAAAATTCTTCATTGGTGCACGGTGCAAGCTCAAACGCTACGCGCTCGCGGATGTCGTCGTCCATCATGTTCACAATTGCTTCCCAATACTTGTCTAAATTTTTAATCATTTTCATTTCCTCCTTATTTCCTTTCTGTAATTATATAATAGCACACGCCTATAGAAATGTCAAGCGTATTTTTTAAAATATTTTATTCGTGTTCACTATTTTTAGTTTGTCGCGCAAACTGAATGGGGAAATGTTCTAAATATCGTTTTATTTTATGTCGACGTGGGAGA
>ENA-OPVH01000994-OPVH01000994.1-human-gut-metagenome-genome-assembly--contig:-NODE-994-length-15604-cov-1.920381_pt1 | contig 15604 bp, 12 predicted proteins | sample MGYA00241494_ERZ501980 | MGnify/ENA primary metagenome ERZ501980 (study PRJEB25962, sample SAMEA1964914) | human gut metagenome | biome: human gut; feature: human-associated habitat; material: faeces... | reverse complement strand
AAAGAACTAATGATAACCGAAACAATCGACAGGTTGCAGCCAATCATTCGACGTGCAGACACCTACATTGTCACGAGTGCTCAACAAGCAACGCAAATGCAGAGCGCAACTTCGGGTCGAATTGGTTGCGATCATATTCTTCTGGAACCTGCCACATGTAACACGGCTGCCTGTATTGGTTATGCCGCCGTGACAATAGCAAAGCTACATGGCGATGGAATTATGTGTATATTTCCAGCCGATCATCATATTGCGGATGAAGTATCTTTCCGTGATACTGTATCGATCGCTATCGATCATACTCAAGTAACAGATCACTTAGTAACAATCGGAATAAAGCCGAGCTTTCCATGTACTGGCTATGGATACATCAGATTTGACAAAACTATAAGCAACGCAGTCAAGCCTGTTATTGAGTTCAAAGAAAAGCCGGATTATCAAACCGCGCTAACCTATCTTTCATCAGGTGAGTATGTATGGAACAGCGGTATTTTTATCTGGAGAGCGTCCGCCATTCTAGCGGCTTTCAAGCGACTATTGCCTGATATATATACTGACTTAATAGTTATACAAAATGCCATCGCTACAGCCGACGAGGAGCGAGTACTCAATACAGTCTATCCTAATATCCGTAAAATATCTATTGATTTTGGTGTCATGGAAAAAAGTGATCAAGTAGTATGCATTCCGTCTGAATTTGGATGGGATGATATCGGAAGTTGGGATATGATGAACATTCTGCATAAGAAAGATCAAGAAGGAAACATCATCTTAGGCGACGCATCTTGCATTAATACGACAAATGCTGTGATATACAGCAGCGGTAGACATATTTCTGTTATCGATATGGATGATGTTGTTGTTGTAGAAACGGCAGACTCGGTTTTGGTTTGCAAACAGTCAAAAGCTCAGAACGTGAAGCTAGCGGTGGAGAAATTGAAAGCTATTGGACGTGTGGATTTATTGTAAGGAGAAATATAGTGATGAATAAAGCATTGATTACCGGCATTACCGGGCAAGATGGTTCTTTCTTAGCCGAACTGCTTCTTGAAAAGGGGTACGAGGTATCCGGCGTGATACGCCGTTCATCTCTTCCCAATACGCAACGGATTGACCATCTGATTACGCAAGGCGATCTTCATCTTTACGACGGAGATCTGAGTGATTCCACCAGTATCGTACAAATCATCGCTAAGGTTCGCCCTGATGAAATCTATAATCTCGCAGCTCAAAGCCATGTGCAAGTGAGCTTCGATGCCGCAGAGTATACAGGGAATATTGACGCGCTTGGCGTGTTGCGAATACTGGAAGCCGTACATATGCTTGGCATGGATAAAACATGCCGTATCTATCAGGCATCTACTTCCGAACTTTTTGGAAAAGTCGAACAATGTCCTCAAAATGAAGGTACGCCTTTCCACCCATATTCACCGTATGCGATAGCGAAGCAATATGGCTTCTGGATGATACGGCAGTATCGCGAAGCTTATGGTATGTTTGCTTCCAATGGCATTTTGTTCAACCATGAGAGCGAGCGTCGCGGTGAGAACTTTGTAACCCGGAAAATTACGCTTGCGGCGGGCAGGATTGCGTGCGGGCTTCAGGATCATTTGGAACTCGGTAACCTGGACAGTCTGCGTGACTGGGGATACGCCAAAGACTATGTGGAATGTATGTGGTTGATTTTGCAGCACGACAAACCTGATGACTTTGTAATAGCGACCGGTGAACAGCACACAGTTCGCGAGTTCACAACTTTAGCGTTTAAGCATGTCGGTATTGAACTGCAATGGACTGGCACTAATCTAAACGAAAAAGGATGCGACGCGAAGACGGGCAAGATGCTGGTTTGTGTAAATCCGCAATGGTTTCGCCCGACCGATGTCGTCAACCTCTGGGGAGATCCATCAAAGGCAAAGTATGAACTTGGATGGAATCCAAGGAAGACTACCTATGAGGAACTATGTGCAATAATGGCTAGACATGATTTGGCTTTGGCAAAGCGCGAAGCAAGTCTAGCTTGACTTGCGCGGAGAGCGGAAATATGAAGAAGCGAGTCTTGATATTTGGCATCGGGGGCTTTGTGGGATCATATGTGGCCGATGAGTTCCATCGTGCAGATTACGAGGTGTTCGGGTGTGATCTGCTTGAGACCAGCATTCTGCCAGCATATGTGCAGTATTTGGTTTGTAATTTGATGGATGTTGCTAAAGTCGAAGCACTCTGCAAACGCGTCGAGCCAACACATATCGTTAATTTAGCGGCAATCAGCAGCGTGGGACATTCGTGGAAGATCCCCCAGAAGACTGTCGCCGTTAATGTCGAAGGTGCTTTGAACATCTTGGACGCAGCGCATAAATGTGTGAATACTCCGCGAATCCTGCTAATCGGGTCAAGCGAGGAATATGCTCACAGCGATACGCCAATCAAGGAGAGTTACCCCCTGGATGCTTCAAATCCATACGGTCTATCAAAAATACTGCAAGAGCGTTTTGTGGATATATACCGAGATCGATACGGTATGAAGATCTATTATGTTCGATCCTTTAATCACACGGGCATCGGGCAGAGCACGAGTTTTGTGATTCCCAATTGGTGTATACAAACACTAGATATCATGTATTCCAGGCAACCTGGTGTCTTGAGCGTTGGCAATCTTGATGTCAAGCGCGACTTCAGTCATGTCAAGGACGTGGTCCGGGCATATCGAATGGTAATAGAGAGTGAAGACGACAAGACTGTTTATAACATTGGCAGTGGCATTGCCTATGAACTGAGAGATATACTACAGTATATTATCGCTAAATCACCACAGAAAATTCAGGTTCATGTGGATGATAAATTCATTCGAGCGAATGATTATTCGGTCATTCAATGTAATCATGACTTAATAACGGAACGGCTTGGATGGTCGCCAAGGTGGACCATACTGAACGCGATAGATGACATTTTCTCCTATGGCATGGATCAGAGGCAAGAACAAGCGTAACTTGTGAGTATTAGCTACTGTTGTATGCAGTTGCGATTTATTTGGAAACTAGAAACCATAATAGGAGCAGAAGTATCATGAGACGTGTGGCAATTAACGGACGATTTCTTGTTCGCAGGCAGACCGGTCAGGAGCGGTTTGCCAAACAGACTGTCAAATATCTAGATAAGATCGCCGATTCTGGGCAATACACTTTGGTTGTGCCAAATGAGTATCACGAAGCTATCAATTTGCGCAACATTTGTGTTGTTCGATATGGGAATACCCGCTCTCATACATGGGAACAAGTTGATTTCGCACGATATATTCTCAAGAAAAATATGATTGGTATCAACTTGTGCACAACGCATCCGTTACTACGTCCTGATATAGTATGCATCCACGATATATGTTATAAAGTGAACCCGCAGTTCTATCGGACAATGTATGGCAGGCTGTCTATGATATGGCATAGGGTTAATTATTGGTTTGCCGCTAAGTTGGCAAAGCAAATTCTTACCGTTACAGAGGTTTCGCGGAAAGAGATAGCAAGCGTTTATCACGTCGATTTAAAGCGTATTACAGTTGTACCAAATGGTTGGGAACATATCATTGATGTTGTTCCGGATGACAGCATTACCGATGAGATGCCACAGATTAAGCTAGATGAGTACTTCGTTACTATCGGCAGCCTAATGCCTCAGAAGAATATTGGATGGATTTTGGCTGCAGCCAAAACCAATCCGGAAAAGCAATTCGTAATCGTTGGCCGCGCAAGCACATCCGAATATGGGGATGCAATCGGGATTGAGTTGCCGAAAAACATCATTACAACCGGATACCTACGCGATGGGCAGCTTAAATATCTTTTACTCCACTGTCGCGCGTTGATTTTTCCATCAATATATGAAGGATTTGGTATACCTCCCTTGGAAGCATTAGCTCTAGGAAAAGAAGCGATTGTTGCTAATTGCAGCTGTATGCCGGAGATATATGGTAATTCTGTCCACTACCTGGATCCTGCTAATCCCAATGTTAACATTGAGGATTTGATGAGAACTCCTATAGAATCGGCAGATATGGTTCTGCAAAAGTACCGTTACGAAAACACGGCGAAAACAATAAACAATATCGTTCAATCAATGATGAAGTAAGGTGATTGACATCAATATTCTGTGGATGCCGAATTTCCTGCCATATCCGATGGATAATGGAGGAAAAGTTGTGGTTGGTAATAGGATGAAAGCAGTGGCGGCAAAACACTCTGTATTCATCGTAACGGAAGGTTCCGGTAAAGAAACGGATGAAAGCGTCTACCACGAGCTATGTTGCAAGGGGATCAAACTGGTTGAGGCGCCAAAACGAGATCTGTTCTATCATATCCGCTGGCTAGTTCGATCTTCTCTGAATGTTGGGAGATATGCGAATCCTAAATGGACTCGCGCTGTCTATGATATCTTGCGGAAAATGCAGATCGATTTGGTGAACGTTGATTTGCCAATGCCGTGCATTAATCTTTTGCCGATACAACAAAACTTTGGTTCGATACCAATTGTTATCAATCAGCAAAACATAGAGTTTTTCAACGTAAAATCGAAAATCCACACAAAGGATATCGGTTTTCCGGTAAAACTATACGCTGCAATGGAATCGGCCAAACTGAAGGCTTGGGAGAAGACGCTCTATCGGCAGCGTTCTATCAAAGCAATGTCATTCGTGTCCCACAAAGATCTTGACTCGTTTGTCGCGGAGTTTGGGGAGAAAGGCATGGAACTATTTGTATCGCCAATCGGAACGAATCTCCCGGATGAAACTGAGATGTACGATGAACACGAAGGGAAAATCATCGTATTTCCCGCGTCATTCGATTATCCACCTAATATCCACGGCGCAGTTTGGACGGCAACGAATGTGATGCCTAAGCTTCGAAACATGGGGGGAAATATTAAGCTATATCTCGTAGGCCGCGAACCGACGGCGGAGGTTCGTAAGCTCGCTTGCGAAGACATCATCGTGACCGGCACAGTCCCAGATATACGACAATACTTTAGGATGGCAGATGTGTTCGTTGTTCCGATATTCTTTGGGGGCGGGGTAAAAACTAAGTTGATAGAGATGGGCGGTTATGGGAAACCAGTTGTTTCAACAACAGCAGGAATTGCCGGAACGTTGTATAAGCATGGGGAAGAAGTCTTTGTTGCTGACACCGCGGAAGATTTTGCAGAGCACTTGACGCGTACGCTTCTGAATCGGCGGGACTATCAGGAGACGGGAGAGCGTCTGCGCAAAACGACGCTCGATCATTACGCATGGAGTAATATAGGTAAGGATTACTGTGATTTTCTAGAACGTGCTGCGAGATGAATGTAACAGCATGGTATTTGGGGACATGTATACATGTTCGACAGTAGCAAAGCGTAATGATAAACAAAAACCAATTTTCTGCGAGGTAGCAAACATGCAAATTGGTATCATAAACTTTCATTTTTCACATAATTACGGCGCCGTTCTAGAGTGTATTGCCCTCAAGGAAGTAATCAATGCATTGGGTCATCAAGTTTCTGTCATTGATTATCGCCCGACATACTTAGTTCAGCAACAAACTGTCTATCCAAATCCAATTGAGTATGCTAAATGGGCGGCTGGCGATTTCCATGACAGCACAGTAATCTACAGGTGGTATCGGATGATTAGGCGCGCTGCTCAAGCGATTTTCAAGTATCGAAACGTTGCGTTGAGGAAGCAAAGGGAGCATGCTTTTGAACCATTTATTGAACGAAACATGTGCTTGACAAAGCGATATACCACTCAAGATGAATTGCGAGCAAACCCACCTGCGTTTGATGTCTACATCTCCGGAAGTGATCAGATATGGAATCCATATGTGACAGGCGGAAAATTGGATCCATGCTACTTTTTGCAATTTGGTGTAGATACAATACGGCGAGTTGCGTACGCAGTGAGTCCGTGTCAATTGGATGTCCAGAAGTATGCCGAGGCTTTAAACGTGTATTTGTCTCGTTATGCTGCGATTTCTCTACGCGAGGACGAGAAAAGGAATGAGTTACGCCGGATAGTCGGGAATGATATCCCTATCTGTTTGGATCCGACTTTGCTTTTACCAGCGGACGAATATAGAAGATTTGAGGAGACAATTAGCGAGGAGAAGCCCTATATCTTGGTTTATGGGTTTCTTGATCGTGACGACCTGCATTTACTTGAACAAACAACGGAAATGCTTGCTCAAACGATGTGCATGCGAATAATTGATATATCCCAAGATAGTCTTAAATGGTCAATAGCGACGATTCAATATAAATCGGTTACGCCTGGAGAGTTTTTGTCATACATTAAGAACGCGACATATGTGGTAACCAACTCGTTTCATGGAACAGCATTTTCACTTATATACCATAAACGACTTCTTTCTGTCAAAAAGAGCGGTACCGGAAGTAGGTTGTTTCAGATACTTAGCCAGGTTGGGCTAAGTAGACTATATATTGAGGACGCTGTCCAAAGCGACATAATGAGGGAAATTTTATGCGATATTGATTATAAGGAGAGCGACAAGAAGTTGAGTTTATTGGCAAATGATTCAATATCGTATATTGTTGCAAGTCTGTCACAATTTGGGAGCATAGAAAAAGCATGAGAGAACTTGTCATCAGGATACCCAGAAAGACGCTAGCTGGGCACTTGTTATCCATCTCAATTGTACTTTCAATGCTGTTTGCATATTCCAGGCTAAGCTGGGGCATCTTTATCCCAAGCACTGTGTGGGGGGCTGTATTGTGCCTATCCATTGCGCTTGCATTAGCGTCAGTCATTATTGATCGGAAGAAAAGCCACATTACCCGCACGAATATACTATCATATATACTATTTCTTATGATTGTTATCATGTGTATCTGGAACAATTATGACTTAAAAACCGGTGATTTCCTATCAATCATGTTGCCATATATCACGATGCTCGCTCTGTATGTCTGTTGTTCAAAAAACAGAGAATGGATCGGAACGGCAGTTACTGTGATGATTGCGGTCGGTCTGCTTAATACATTCATCACACTTATGTGCAGTGCCAACAACAGCCTATATTACAAGTTGATACTTCCAATAATGTCTCGCTATGGAACTTCGTATACTCCACACCCATCCGCCGGTTTTACGGCTCACTATAGTACAAATGGGATCTATCTTGCGTTAGGATTCAGTGCTTGTTCAACAATCGTGTATATGGGACAAAAGCGGCACGGCGTATCTTTGCTATTGTCACTGTTGTTGATTTCTATCTCGTTGTTAATCTGCGGAAAGCGGGGCGTTGTTCTCTGCCTTGCGATTGCATTCTTCGTTTGTTACAGAAATTACACGGTTAGTCACAAGAGAGGTCGAGTGTACCGCGTTCTGCTTATCCTATTGATTTGTATGTGCTTACTCTATATTGTATCGCTCTTTGTGCCGAGCGTTATGTACATCTTCGAACGGATGACAAATGAGCAAAGCAAAGGTGACATATCAAACGGACGTTTCGTTTTGTGGTACTATGCATGGGAGCAATTTTTGATGAATCCGTTTCTGGGAAAAGGCTGGAGATGGTTTATGCATACCAATATGATTTTCGTGAATGCGGATGCACATAACTGCTATTTACAGTTGTTGACAGAAACAGGTATCGTGGGATCTATATCATTCTACATGTTTTTTGCCGTTTCGGCCTTTAGAGCTTACAAATTATCAATCGCGGCGAGAAGACGTACTATAATAGTTAGCAGCATTGCCGAACGGCATATTTATATCGCCCTAATGAACATAGTATACATGACGCTGTTTATGTTTGAAGGCACAGCGTTATACATGCCAGAATGCATGTTTACTTATTTTCTAAGTTGCTCAATCATAGAGGCATATCGAAGCAATAGTTAATGGAGGAATTGGTTTATGCATATCATTGTTGTCATCGCGATACTGATCTGCCTATTGACCGTACTCGCATATTGTGTTCTTGCCGCTTATACGCGCATAAAACCATTTCTAGAACAGAAATACTCCAATGCTCAGGACAACGAGCACGGACATAATGATAACGGTGTGAGATCCAGTAACGTTGCTCTTCTAAAGAAAATATACCATACTCTTGATTCATATGCATATGGGTTCATGCGCTATATGATCATCCGTAACGGCAGAATCCCAAGCGGACGAATCAGGCGCTTTCTGTATCACATAGTATATAATATGAAAATCTTGAAGAAAACCGTCATATACGGTGGAAGCGAGTTCCGCTCACCATGGAATATTCGCCTTGGCAACTGCGTTATCTCCAATAATTGTCTGTTTGACGGGCGCAGCGGCATAACGGTAGCGGATGATGTAGTGTTTGGCACCGGCGTTCGTCTGTGGACGGCAGAGCATGCAGTCAACGACCCTATGTTTCGAGTACTGGAGAACAATAGGAAGCCTATTGTGATCGATCGACGTGCATGGATATGCTCTGATTCGACAATACTGCCAGGAGTTCATGTTGGAGAGGGCGCAGTGGTTGCTTCTCGCGCATGCGTAACAAAAGACTGCGAACCTTTCGGCATTTACGCGGGCGTTCCAGCGCGCAAGATCGGCGAGCGCACACACGATTTAGTTTATGTGCTAGACGGCAAACCAACATGGCATTTCTATTGACAGGGGAAAACATGGAGAAGACAAAAGATCTGGCGCAAAACACGGTGATCATCACGATTGGGAAAGTCTGCACTCAATTCCTGAATTTTTTTCTTTTGCCGTTGTATACGGCGCTTCTGACTCAAGAAGAATATGGCATAGCGGATCTGTATTTGAACTACGTCAATCTGCTCGTTCCCGTAATAACGCTTCAGATGGATATGGGTTTGTTCCGCTTTATGGTGAATGCTCGGAAGGATGATAAGCAACTTCAAACGACGATGACGACGGGATTCATCTGTATTGTTGCGCAATCCGTGATAGCCATAGCACTGTACCTGATAATCAGCACATTTGTATCAAGCGTCGACTTTATTTATCTCTTGCTCAACGTGATATCGGCTTCCTGTGTGGCAATGACACAGCAGGCAGCACGCGGCATCGGTGACAATATTAGCTATGCGGTATCGGGTCTGATTTCAGCTGCCGTACAGATCGGTATGAATCTGCTTCTCATCTGTGTTTTCGGCTGGAGAACCGAGGCGCTGTACTTATCCTTTCTATGCGGCAATACCGTCTGCGCCTTATTCCTTTTCTTGCGAAAGCGGATGTACCGATATATCCGTTTCGCGGAAGCATCATGGAAGCATTTCAAGGAGTTGCTTGCGTTTTCATTCCCGCTTATGCCTAACGCCATATGCTGGTGGGGCGTAAACGCGGCGGATAGGACGATTGTGTCTATAACGCTTGGCAGCGCTGCCAACGGATTGCTTGCTATTTCGCACAAATTTGCCGCGCTGTATACGACGGGCATCAGTATATTCACCTATCCATGGACGGAATCCGCAGTGCTTCACTATAACGAACCCGACCGCGACGAGTTCTTTTTTAGCGTGATATCCACAATGTTCCGGCTCTTTTTAGCGTTGTGTCTAGGCGTAATCGCGGGTATGCCACTGATATTCAATTATGTTGTAAATATCAATTTCAGTGACTCATATATACAAATACCTTTTTTCCTTGTCGCGTCACTGATGAATACAATTGTGGGACTTTACAGTGTTGTGTTTCAAGCGGCGATGAAAACCAAGTATGTGGCTGTTACGTCGATAATCGCCGCGCTGACATCGGTCATTGTCGATATCGCGCTCATCAGGTTTATAGGGTTGTACGCGCCCGCCGTCGCCGCGCTTGTCGCTTATAGCCTGTTTGCCGTTATCCGCTATCGAAGCGCGATGCGGCTGGTCAACGCGCCGCTCGAGGGCAAGGTTGTCGCAAGCGGTGCGGCGGTGCTGGCTCTGATACTCGCCGCATACTACTCAAGCAGCGTCATACTGCATGCGGCGGCTTTCATTCTTGCCGTCGTTTACAGCGTAATTATCAACCACAAATTTCTGAACACGAACATAAGAGTTATACGCGCAAAGCTAAAAAGAAAGAAGTAAGAGGTTTACATAGGCATGGATATACCCGTATTTGAGCATATATCACCCGACGCATGCACAGGCTGCGAGCTGTGTGCATGCGTCTGCGAGATGAAAGCGATTACGATGGTTGAAGATGCGTCAGGCTTCAGATATCCGATGCTCAACGCACAAAAATGTGTAAACTGCGGCGTTTGCGTCAAACGCTGTCCGAAACTCGCACCAGAAAGCCTTGTTGAGAACATCGAGACGATCGCCGGATATGCCCGCAGCGAGGATGTGGTGCAGGCTAGCTCCTCCGGCGGCTTTTTTGGACTCATCGCGACTGCATTAATACAAACAAATCATTGGACAATCGTCGGAGTCGAATGGCAAGATGAGTTCAAGAACGTCGGTCACATATGCGTTGACAGTCTTGAGAACCTGACGAGGATACAGCGTTCTAAATACTTCCAGAGCTACAAAAAAGGGATTTATCGGGATGTGCTCAAGCTTCTGCGCGAGGGTAAACAAGTACTGTTCTGCGGATGTCCCTGCGAGGTCGCGGCAGTGAAGGAGTATGTGCCAGATGCTTTACGAGAGGGGCTGTACACGATAGACCTCATCTGCCAAGGTCCTACATCGATATGCACGTGGCTGGAGTATCGCAAAAAGGTTATGGAGCGTTTTCATGCCGAAATCGTCGATGTCAACATGCGCTATGCGATCGGTCCGTGGATTCCGCAGTATCTAAGGATAACATTTCAGAATGGGCGAATTTTTTGCAAACGACTCTATTCGACGCAGCTAGGGGATGCCATCCGTATCATGCAGCGCCCGTCTTGTTTTGAGTGCAGCTTTGCCGGAGTTCACTCATGGGCTGATCTCACACTGGGTGACTATCACGGCGCGAATCCGCAGGCGAGCTATTATCACGAAAGCGGGGTCTCCATCGCGGTCGCTCACACCGACAAGGGACAATGGCTGCTTCAGACCCTTCGCGGCTGTGACGTATATACCGAGAGCGCCGACTACGACATGCTAGCGGAGAAAAACCCTCGGATGATAAAACCCTGGCTGCCTCGTCCCGGATATGACGATTTCGTTCGCGTTATGCGTTCTTCGGGTCTCACGGCGGCGTCAAGAGCAGCTGTTCCGATCAAGTCGCGCATACTTCGTAGGATGCCGGTTCTACTGGTGCGACTGCTAAAGCGTTTGTAGCGGAATAGTTTGATATCGGTACTTTGACAGGAGGGGTTCCATTGGCCAAGATACTGATTTTTGGTGGGAGCGGGATAATCAGCACGGAAATTGTCCAACTCACGATTCAGAACGGTCATGACGTGACCATCGTTAACCGGGGAAGGCGAAAAGCATTCATGCATCCGCAAGCGAAGAGCATCGTCGCGGATATGCAAACCGAAACGATTGATAGCCTACGGCAAAAGATACGAGGTAATTTCGACACTGTTATTGACTTTCTCGCTTATACGCCCAAAGAATTAAGGCGAAATACGGAACTGGTCAAGGGACGATGCAGCCAGTATATCTTCATCTCGTCCGCAACCGTGTATAATCAAAAGGATGGACGTTTTAGCGAAGATGATCCCATCGGAGTTTCCGAGTGGAGCTACGCGGTAAACAAGGCGGCATGCGAGCGACTGCTTGTGGAGTCTTCAAAGCAAATGGGCTTTGCATATACTGCTATTCGCCCCTACATCACTTATGGCAAGACTCGTATACCGCTTCAATTCGCGCCGATCGCTTACTATACGGTGATTCATCGCATGTGCGTTGGGAAATGCGTACCCTTATTTGGGGAGAACGTTGCCTGCACTCTGACGAGCGCGAAGGATTTCGCGGTGGCGGCCGTTGGACTGATACAAAATATGGATGCTTATGGAGAGGTGTATCACATCACAGGCAGCTACGAGACAGATTGGGAAACCGTTTTGGCGCATGTGGCGGCGGCGTTTGATTGCATACCTGACATCGCGCGTCTCCCCGAATCCATTCTTCGTAATCGGCGCTTGACTAGGGGCTTGGACGTATGCGAAATCCTTGCGGATAAGGGCAGGAACATGCTTTTTAACAACGTGAAGATTTGCCGCGCAGTTCCGGAGTTTCAGGGAACGACCACATTTGACAAGATGCTTCCTGAGATTGTCGCGTACTTCACGCAAACTTCGGAAGCACGCAGAATTGATTACGCGTGGGATGCGCGAATGGATAGACTTTTGTATAAAATCTCCACCCTTAATACTGAACAAAAAAAGAAACTCAAGTTTATGCCTTGCGAGAAAGCGGGAAAACGCGAGAAGTGGACATACCTGATCAATCGAAATGAGGTTTTATATATTGCATATAATGTGATCGGTAAAACTGCAAAACTCGCTATGCGATGTCTCGCATGGATGCGTCAGCGTTGCGCTTAGTAATGTTCAACAAGAGTCTGCAGAAAGGACATAGTCTTGTAATGATAGCAGATTACCAAATCTGGCTGCAGAAAGCAGATACTAAACTTCATGATTCGCTTAAAAGCATGAATACTAATGATATTGAAGATGCATTTCGTTGCAACCTAGCCTTTGGTACAGGCGGGCTGCGTGGTGTCATTGGCGCAGGCACGAATCGAATGAACATCTACACGGTGGCCAAAGCTTCTCAAGGGCTAGCGGATTATGTGAACGCCTGTGCCGGAAAGAGTATCGCTGTCAGCTATGATTCCAGAATCCAATCGGATGTTTTCGCTCAAGTTGCGTCTGGGGTTTTTGCAGCGAACGGAATCCATGCGTTCATCTATCCGCAGATCATGCCAACGCCGTGTCTGTCTTTCGCCGTTCGATATCTATCCTGTTCTGCCGGCATCATGATTACAGCGTCACACAATCCAGCCAAGTACAACGGCTATAAGATATATGGCTCGGACGGTTGCCAGATCACAGATGAAGCGGCTGAGCAGATATTGAGCAAGATCGAAAAGCTGGACATCTTTGACGATGTAAAGAAGATGTCCTTTGAGGACGGAATGAAAGCTGGACTGATTGAGTGGATACCCGTCGAAGTCTATGATAGCTACATTGACGCTGTTAAAAAGCAGTCGTTAATAGGCAACGAGGTAGCTGACCACAATGTCTCCATTGTCTATACGCCACTGAACGGCACTGGCTTGAAGCCTGTCATGCGATCGTTGCATGAATCTGGGTTTATTAACGTCACCGTTGTTGATGAACAGGAGAAGCCTGACGGAAATTTCCCAACCTGCCCCTACCCGAACCCAGAAATTCGGGAAGCCATGATGCTTGGCATACAGTACGCGCAGAAATGCCATGCCGATCTGCTTTTGGCGACCGATCCTGATTGCGACCGCGTCGGCATTGCGTTCAAGGACAAAGTTGGTGAATACAAGCTCTTGTCTGGTAACGAAGTCGGGCTGCTACTGTTGGACTACATTTGCGCCCGTCGCACAGCACTGAACACCATGCCCCAAGACCCCGTAATGATCAAAACGATTGTGACCATAGACTTGGCAGAACGTATTGCGGAACACTATGGGGTTCGGACGATCAACGTGCTGACTGGCTTCAAGTATATTGGTGAACAAATTGGTCTGTTGGAAGCAAAGGGACAGGCAGACTCGTATATCTTCGGCTTTGAGGAGAGCTACGGTTATCTGTCTGGTTCCTATGTCCGCGATAAGGATGGCGTGAACGGGGTTCTGCTCGTCTGCGAGATGTTCGCGTACTACAAGATGCACGGAATTAGTCTGTTGGATAAGCTGGATGAGATATATGAGGTCTACGACTATTGCCTGAACACGCTGCACTCTTATACTTTCGAAGGTGCAGCCGGATTTGAGAAGATGCAGAGGATACTGGAGAGTCTGCGTCGTAATATTGATTCTATTGGGGGGAAGGATGTTATCAAACGCTTCGACTATCAAGATGGTTTGGATGGGCTTCCGAAGTCAAACGTGTTGAAATTCATGTTAAAAGACAATTGCTCTGTCGTAATCAGACCGTCCGGCACCGAGCCGAAATTAAAGATGTATACGTCTGTGAGCGCTGAGAGTAATAAAGCTGCAGGTGCTGTAGAAAAGATCATAGCGGACTGGGCGGAGGCGCAGTTTGCATAATAGATTTTGATATATAAAACGAAGCGCAGATATTCATAGTCTTACTGCCAAACAGACTGAAAGGACCGACAACATGGAAAAAATGACTGCTGTATCTATTGCATCTACTACGTCCGCAGTATCTACTCACAAGATCGCCGTCGCGGGCACCGGCTATGTTGGTCTCTCGAACGCAATTCTCTTAGCACAGAACAATGATGTGACAGCCGTGGATATCATTCCCTCCAAGGTTGATATGATCAATGCGCGCAAGTCGCCGATCATCGACAAGGAGATCGAGGAATACCTGACGGAAAAAGAGATTCACCTGACCGCCACCACGGATGGCGACACAGCGTATGCTAAAGCGGATTTCGTGGTCATCTCCACACCGACAAACTACGATCCGACCAAGAACTACTTCGACACCAGTTCCGTCGAGTCGATTATTCAACAGGTGATTGCAGTCAATCCGGACGCAGTGATGGTCATCAAGTCTACTGTGCCTGTGGGCTTTACCGAGGCGGTGAGGGAAAAGTACACCTGCAATAATATCCTGTTCAGCCCGGAGTTCTTACGTGAGGGCAAGGCGCTTTACGATTGCCTGTACCCAAGCCGCATCATCGTGGGGATGCCCGTGGGCAATAAGCGGTTGGAAAAGGCAGCGCATGCCTTTGCGGAAATGCTTCAGCAAGGCGCTACTAAAAATCCTATTGATACCATCTTCATGAACCCCACCGAGGCAGAGGCCGTGAAGCTCTTCGCCAACACCTATCTAGCGTTGCGTGTCAGCTACTTTAATGAGCTGGACACCTATGCTGAGGTGCGCGGACTGAACACCAAGGCGATCATTGACGGCGTGTGCCTTGATCCACGTATCGGTAGTCATTATAACAACCCTTCCTTCGGTTATGGCGGATATTGCTTGCCCAAGGACACCAAACAGCTGCTGGCAAACTACAATGATGTGCCGAACAACATCATCGGCGCGATTGTTGATGCTAACCGCACGAGGAAGGATTATGTTGCTGATCGCATCCTGCAACTAGCAGGATATCCTGCGAAGAAGAACCCCATCGTGGGCGTATACCGCTTAACAATGAAATCTGGCTCTGATAATTTCCGTCAATCCTCTATTCAAGGCGTTATGAAGAGGATTAAGGCGAAAGGCGTCGAAGTAGTTGTCTATGAACCGGCGCTCCCGGAAGACGAGTTCTATAACAGCCGCGTGATACGTGACCTTGACTCCTTCAAAACGACTTGCGATGTGATCGTCGCAAACCGCTTCGATGCGGCGTTGGAGGATGTAAGTGAGAAGGTATATACGCGCGATTTGTTTAAACGAGACTAACGGTTTCGAGGAGGAATTAGGGCAACACCGTATAATGAGGCCCAAGAAATACGCCATCTATCCAAATGGATAAATGGCGAGAAGAACAAGCAAATATCATGCGTAAAGGCAAG
>ENA-OPVH01000992-OPVH01000992.1-human-gut-metagenome-genome-assembly--contig:-NODE-992-length-15615-cov-6.821337_pt1 | contig 15615 bp, 15 predicted proteins | sample MGYA00241494_ERZ501980 | MGnify/ENA primary metagenome ERZ501980 (study PRJEB25962, sample SAMEA1964914) | human gut metagenome | biome: human gut; feature: human-associated habitat; material: faeces... | reverse complement strand
TCAGCCTCGCCGCTCTTTTGCTTGAATCTATTTATCTTCCGCCCAGGTCCACCGCGTGGCGGACAAAGCTCATAGGCGGCACCGGATGGGGCAGCTGCATGGTAAACACCATCTGCGGCGTTTTCGGCTCCGTCAGCGGCAGCCCCTGGCTGTCGGTCATCATGGGGGCTGTCATGGTAAAGGGCTTGGTGTCCGGCCCCACCACCTCCACGGCGTCTCCGGCAGCAAACTTGTTGCGCAGGCTCAGGGTGGCCAGGCCCTCCGGCGTACAGTCCGTCACCACGGCGCAGATCTGCCAATCACGGATGTACCGGGCGTCCTCATAGAACTGCCCCGGCTGGCCATAGAAAAATCCGGTGGAATAGTGCCGGTGGCTGACATGCTCCACCTCGTCCCGCCACACCGGGTCCACTGGCCGCCCGGCGGCCACGTCGTCCAGCACATGACGATAGGCCCCGGTGACAATGGCGGCGTAATAGGCGGACTTGGCCCGCCCCTCGATCTTCAGGCAGTCCACTCCGGCGTCCATCAGGTCGTCCAGGTGGTCGATCATGCACATATCCCGGGAGTTCATGATGTAGGTGCCCTTCTCGTCCTCGAACACCGGGAAATACTCCCCGGGCCGTTTCTCCTCCATCAGTGCGTACTGATAGCGGCAGGGCTGGGCGCAGGCTCCCCGGTTGGAGTCCCGCCCGGTCATATAGTTGGACAGCAGGCACCGCCCGGAATAGGACACGCACATGGCCCCGTGGCAGAAGGTCTCCAGCTCCAGGGCCGGGTCCACCCGGCGGCGGATCTCCCGTATCTCGTCCATCCCCAGCTCCCGGGCCAGCACCACCCGCTGGGCCCCCAGGTCGAACCACGCCTGGGCGCAGGCATAGTTGGCGATAGACTGCTGGGTGCTGATGTGCCGCTGGCACCGGGGAGCGTACTTTCCCGCCAGGGTAAAAGCCCCCAGGTCTGCCAGGATCAAGGCGTCCACTCCGGCGTCATTGAGCCTTTCCAGGTGCTCCGGCAGTCGGTCCACCTCGCCGCTGCGGGGCATGGTGTTCACGGTGGCGTGGACCTTCACCCCGTGCCGGTGGGCAAAGTCCACCGTCCGGGGCAGCTCCTCATCGCTGAAATTCCCCGCAAAGGACCGCATGCCGAAGGACGTCCCCGCCAGATACACGGCGTCCGCCCCGTACAGCACGGCCATCTGCAGCTTTTCCCAGTCCCCTGCCGGAGCCAGCAGCTCCGGTTTTTTTCGCTCCGCCATCATCCGAACTTCCGCAGATTGGCGTTGTGCTCGGACAGGGTGCGGCTGAACACATGCCGCTGGGTATCGGGATTGAGCACATAGAAGTAGTAGTTGGTCTTGTCCGGCTGCAGGGCGGCCTGGATGGAGGCCTTACCGGCGTTGGCGATGGCCGTGGGGGGCAGGCCCTGGTGGGTATAGAGGTTATAGGGACTGTCCAGGGTCTGATAGTCGTCCTCGGTGATCTCCCGCCCGGCGGCATACACCAGGGAGGCGTCGATCTGCAGCAGGTGGGCCGTCTCGCCCACGTTCTCCAGCCGGTTGTGGATGACAGAAGAGATCACGGCACGGTCGGTACCGTCCGTCTCCTTCTCGATCAGGGATGCCATGATGACGATCTCCTTCAGGCTGTAGGAGGAGTTGGCGATCAGCGGCGCCAGGTCCGGATCGTCCACAATGCGGTCCTGGAAGTTGGCCAGCAGGCGGCTCAGGGCCGAGTCGGCGTTTTCCTTCACATAGAACTCATAGGTATCCGGGAACAGATAGCCCTCCAGGCGGCTGACGCTGCCCAGATTCTCGTTGTCCACGAAGTCGAACTCGTCGAACACATGGTTCTTGGCGGACTCCTCCAGGGCGGCGGCGTCGGACACGTCGTTCTCCGCCAGCAGCTGGATGATCTGCTCCACGGTGTAGCCCTCGGGGATGGTGACGGTAACGGTGGCCGCCACGCCCCCGGTGGGCTGCATGGACTTGATGAGACAGTTGAAGTCCATGTCGGTGTTCAGCTCATACACGCCGGGCTGAATATAGCGGCTGGCGTGGAACACGGGGCTGGTGATCATGAACAGCAGCTTGGAGTTGATGAGCCCCGCCTTCTTCAGCTTGGTGGCCACCGTCCCCACGGAGTCGCCGCTTTCCACCTCGATGGTGGCGGTCAGAGGAGCCTTATTCAGGGCGCACACATCGTTGACGGCCAGCCAGCCGATACCGGCCAGCAGGAACGAGGCCACGATGACCCCCGCCAGATAGCCCAGCCACCCCAGGCGCTTTTTCTTGGGCTTCGGCCCCTGGCCGGAAGCCTGCTTACGGACCTCCTGGGCATCCCATTTGGCCGTATCGGAGTTCTGATAATCGGACATATGATCGGTTCCTTTCTCTATTTTTTCCGCCGGACACACCCGGACAAGATACGCCGGAGCCATCTCCGGCATAGAATAGCCCATACAGGAAATAAGTGAGGTGAATCGCATGTGCTTTGACAACAACAATTGCTCCTGCATCTGGCTGATCGTGATCTTACTGCTGGTGTTCTGCTGCTGCGGCAGCGGAACCGGATCCCGCTGCGGCTGCGGCAACGGAGGCGACGGCTGCTGCTCCTGCTGAGGGCCGTACATACCTTCGCCCGGAGGGGACGCGCAGGCGTTCCCTCCCTATTTTATGCCCTCCAGCAGGTCCCGGAGCCGCTCCATGACCTCCCGGTGGATGTCGTCCACGGAGCGGACCTGTCCGTCCCGGGCGCAGTCAATGCGGGTCCACCCGCCGTAGTCCACCACCATGGCGGCGCTCTCCCGGCAGGACCGCAGGTATGCCTCGTCCCGCTCGTGGATGTCGGCGGTGGTGTGGGTCAGCTGCTCCCGGCGGCGCATCATCTGCTCCGACAGCTCCGTGGGCACGTCCAGATACAGCACCCGGTCCGGCTCCGGCAGCCCCAGCTTCCGGTATTCAAAGTCAAACAGCCAATCCAGAAACGCCTGCCGCTCCTGAGGCGGCAGCTTGGAGGTCTGGTGCACGGCGTTGCTGGTGGTGTACCGGTCGGCGATGACCAGTCCCCCCTGCCGGTACCAGCTGCCCCAGTCCTGCTTGAAGGAGGCATAGCGGTCCACGGAGAAGAATGTGGCGGCGGCATAGGCATTGACGTCCGCCGGGTCGGTGCCGAAGGCCCCGCTGAGATATAGCCGCAGCAGCGCCGAGGACTCCTCCTTGTACCGGGGAAATTCCAGCTTGCGGAAGGGCACGCCCCGGCTCTCCAGCTCCCGGCACAGAAGCGCCGTCTGGGTGGCCTTTCCGGAGCCGTCGGTGCCCTCGAATACGATCAGTTTTCCGCTCATCCTATGTTTCCTCCCCCGGCTCGACATATGCATTCAGGTTATTCTACCACGGCCCGGCCCTTTTGTCCATGAAAAAGTTTTCCGCCCCGTCCGGAGGCCTCATCTATACATTTTCATTTTCCTGTACAGAATCCGTAAAAATCAGGTGACAAATCCGGACAAAGGCAGTATAATATAGACAAATCATCACCATTGACGGGGTGCAGAAAGGATGTTTTCGCATGAAAAAGCAGATTCTTATCACCATTGGCCGCGAATACGGCAGCGGCGGGCATGACCTGGCGGTCCTGCTAAGCCAGCGGCTGGGCATCCGGATGCTGGACCGGGAGCTTATTGACGAGCTCTGGAAAAATGACCCGGAAATGCAGCGGCTGGCCCAGGAGTACGACGAGCGGCCGGTGAACCGCATTCTCAGCCGCAAGATCAACGAATTTGACAACTCCATCCCCCACAACGTGGCCCAGCGGCAGTTCGACATGATCCGCCAGATCGCCGACAGCGGCGAATCCGCCATCTTCGTGGGCCGCTGCGCCGACTATGCCCTGGCCGGGCGGCCGGGCCTGCTGCGGATCTTCTGCCGGGCGGACCTGACCCAGCGGATCAAGCGCATCCAGCAGCGGCACAATCTCTCCCTGGAAAAGGCCGCGCTGCTGGTGGCCAAAACCGACCGGCACCGCCGGGTTTACTACCACCACCACACCGGCAAGTTCTGGGGCCACAGCTCCTGCTATGACCTGACGGTGAACACCAGCGTCCTGGGGGTGGAGAAAACCGCCGAAGCCCTGGAGGCGTATATCCGGGCATTTCAGGAGCAGGACTGACCGCCGCACATATTTTGATACAAAAAAAAGCACCGCCCGCAGGCGGTGCTTTTCATATGGTTCTTTTACTCGGCGGGGTAAACAGAAACCTGCTTACGATCCTTGCCCAGACGCTCGAAGCGGACAACACCGTCGGCCTTGGCAAACAGCGTGTCATCGCTGCCGATGCCAACGTTGGTGCCGGCGTGGATGTGGGTGCCGCGCTGGCGGACCAGGATGTTGCCGGCCAGAACGAACTGACCATCAGCGCGCTTGGGGCCAAGGCGCTTAGACTCGGAATCACGGCCGTTCTTGGTGGAGCCCATACCTTTTTTATGGGCAAAGAACTGCAGACCAATGTTCAGCATAATGCAGTACCATCCTTTCTATGAGATGATTGCGGGGGGAACAGGAGGGTTTCACGCCTCCATCACTTCAATGTTTTCCGGATACTCGTCGTGAAGCTGGGCCAGATACACCATCAGCCCCGTCAGAAGATTCTGGCAGGTGTTCTCCGCCATGGGAGCCAGGCCCCCGGGCAGACGAAAGGAGATGGCGGTGTCCTGCTCCCGGACTTTCACCGCGGCACACAGACCCATCACGTCATTGACGGTGGCTTCTACCAGGCGCACGGCGCTGGTAACGGCGGCGCAGACGATGTCCTCACCCTCTGCGGCGAAGTCGCTGTGTCCCTGTGCATCGAAACCGACGATGCGGGCTTCCTCTGTCAGGAATGTAACGGTCGTCATGCTGTCACTCAGAAGGAGATCTTGCCGATTTCCACCTTGGTGTAGGGCTGACGATGACCCTGCCGTTTGCGATAACCCTTCTTGGGGGTATACTTGAAGATACGGATCTTCTTGCCCTTGCCGTTCTTGACGACGGTGGCGTCCACCTTAGCGCCCTCCACCACGGGAGCGCCGAACTTGGTGTTTTCGCCGTCGACGATGGCCAGGACCTGGTCGAACACCACGGAATCACCCGCGTTGACGTCCAGCTTCTCGATAAACAGAGTGTCACCCTCGGAGACGTTGTACTGCTTACCACCGGTCACGATAATAGCCTGCATACTTGTTGCACCTGCCTTTCCTTTATTACGGACTCGCTGTCGGGGGCGTCCGGCAAGGCCGGAACTTTTGACCCATTCAAAGCGGCTTATAGAGTATAACAGAGAAATTCACCTTTGTCAATCACTTTTCGCCGTTTTCCAAAGCAAAATTTGCCCGCCTGCCGCTTTCGCGGCAGGCGGGCGCTTATTGTCTTATGCCCCGGGCTGTTACACGGTGCCCGTTACCGTCAGGACGCTCTGTCCCGGGGTGACGGTCCAGGAGCCGTCGGCGTTCTGGGTGAACGTGGCCTCCGGCACCGTCAGCTTACCGGCCACCGTGGCAAAAGCGCCGGTGGCGGCGTCATAGGTGTAGTCCTCCGGCGACGTCCAGGCCGTGCCGTTGAAAGTAACGCCGGTGATGTTCAGGATGGGGTCGAAGGTGTCGGTGATCACGGCCCCCTCCTGGCCGGTCAGGGCGGTGTTGCCGGTGTTGCGGATGGTAAAGGTATAGGTCAGAGGCCCGTTGCCGGTGACCACGGCGGGAGACAGGGCCTTGCTGATGGTCAGCTCCGGCTCCAGCCAGCCCGCCGCCGCTGGCGGTGACGGTGTTCCGGATCTCACCCTCCACCCCCGGCGCGGCAAACTCCGTGACCCGGGCCTGATACACCAGGGTGGCGTTGCCCCCGGCGGGCACCGTAACGCCAGTGACGGTCATAGGCGGCCCCGCCGTCACCGTGGGGGCGGGCTGGGCCGTGCCGCCGTTATAATAGAGGACGCTGCCCGGCACATAGGCCAGGGGATACACGGTGCCGGCGGCCGCGGTACTGCCGCCCAGATCGTCGGTCAGGGTCAGCCCCGTCAGGGCCGCCGTGCCGGTGTTGCTGAGGGTCACCACATAGGTCACCGTGTCGCCGGGCCGGTAGCCGCCGGATACCGCCGTCTTGGTGATGGTCAGGGCGTCCCGCAGCTCGCCGGTGACCACGTTGGAATTGATCTGACTGCCGTTGTAGGACAAGGTAGCCATGTTGGTAAAGGAAGCCATAGAACTCCTCCCGGAAAACGGATGGGTTTTCCCGCCCCTGGGGGCAGGAGCCGTTTCCGCATTCCAGTGTATGCGCCATGGCCCGCCGCCGTCATCCCTGCCTGTCCAGAGACGCCTGCACGAAGCCCACAAACAGCGGATGGGGCCGGTTGGGACGGCTCTTGAACTCCGGGTGGAACTGCACCCCCACAAACCAGGTATTGGCGGGTTCCTCCACGATCTCCACCAGATGCCCGTCCGGGGACAGCCCCGCCAGCCGCAGTCCGGCGTCCTGCAGCTCCCGGCGGAACTGGTTGTTGAACTCATACCGGTGCCGGTGCCGCTCGGAGATGTCGGCGGCGCCGTAGGCGGCCCGGGCCAGGGTACCCTCCGCCAGCACGCAGGGGTACTTGCCCAGCCGCATGGTGCCGCCCTTGGCGGTAATGCCCACCTGATCCGGCATCAGAGCGATCACCGGATGGGCGGTCAGGCCGGAGAACTCCGCGCTGTGGGCGTCGGCCCACCCGGCCACGTGCCGGGCATATTCGATGACGGCGATCTGCATCCCCAGGCAGATGCCGAAATACGGCACGTCCTTCTCCCGGGCGTATTGCGCCGCCAGGACCATCCCCTCGATGCCCCGGTCGCCGAAGCCGCCGGGCACCAGAATGCCGCTGCAATCCCCCAGCACCTGCTTCACGTTCTCCGCCGTCAGGCCCTCGGAGTCCACCCACTTGATGTTCACCCTGGCGTCGCAGGCTGTTCCCGCGTGGAACAGGGACTCCGCCACGCTGAGATACGCATCATGCAGGCCGGTATACTTGCCCACCAGGGCGATCTGCACGGTTTTATGCACCCCGTTGATCCGCTGCACCAGGGCCATCCACTCGGCCAGGTCCGGCTCCCGCTGGGGCAGTCCCAGCTTCCGGCAGGCCACCCGGCACAGGCCCTCCCGCTCCAGCAGCAAGGGCACCTCATACAGGGTGGAGGCCGTCAGATTCTGGATAACGCAGTCCTCCTCCATGTTGCAGAACAGAGCGATCTTCCGCCGCAGGTCCTCCGGCAGGGAACTGTCGGTGCGGCACACCAGAATATCCGGCTGAATGCCCACGGACAGCAGCTCCTTCACGGAGTGCTGGGTGGGCTTGCTTTTCAGCTCCCCGGTGCCGGGGATGGACACCACCAGGGGCACATGGATATACAGCACGTTTTCCCGGCCCTTCTCCGCCGCCACCTGGCGGATGGCCTCCAGATAGGGCTGGCTCTCGATGTCGCCCACGGTGCCGCCTACCTCGGTGATGATGATGTCCGTTTCGCCGTCGTCCATGGCGTAAATGCGCCGCTTGATCTCGTCGGTAACGTGGGGGATGATCTGCACGGTGCCGCCCAGATAGCCTCCCTGCCGCTCCCGGTTCAGCACGTTCCAGAACACCTTGCCGGAGGACACGGACGCGTTCCCCGTCAGGGACTCGTCCACAAACCGCTCATAGTGTCCCAGGTCCAGGTCCGTCTCCGCGCCGTCGTCGGTGACAAACACCTCGCCGTGCTGAAAGGGGCTCATGGTGCCGGGATCCACATTGAAATAGGGGTCGAACTTCTGGTTCTTCACCCGGAAGCCCCGCTGCTTCAGCAGCCGCCCCAGGGACGCCGCGCAGATGCCCTTTCCCAGCCCGGACACCACGCCGCCGGTAACAAAAATATGCTTCATCGTGACCACTCCTTACCCGCAGAATACCATATTAAAAATACTTTCAAATTCTACTGCCGCCGCCCTCCCCCGTCAAGACGGAATATTTATCAAAATAAAGAATCCCCTCCGGCGCTTCCCTGCACAATCAGCCGAAATTGCGGAATTTGCGAAACTTTTCCTTGCAATCCACCTACCGGCGTGGTATGGTAGATTTGAACCCGCCCTATCCGGCGGTCTCTCCCCTACCGCAGCCCGGGAATGCGCCTGCGCAGCACCGGGCACAGCAGGGCCGTCACGGCGATTTTCGCGGCGTCCCCCGGCAGATAGATCAGCATCCCCGACCAAAGCAGGGCCGGCGCGCTGATGCCCTTGCCCAGATAGCCGTTGAGGATCAGCGCCATATAGGGCACCCCCACGGCATAGAGAACCGCCAGCCCCGCCCCGCAGGCCAGGGCTAGTCTCACCGGCGAGCTGCTGCGGCCGCCGATGACGGCGGCGGCGGGAATCAGCCCCAGCAGGAACCCGAAAGAGGGCTGAAGCACATAGCCGAAGCCGCCTCCGGCGGTGAAGATCGGCAGCCCCACAAGCCCCAGAGCCACATAGACCCCCTGGCTCAGGGCTCCGCCACCCGGCCCCAGCAGCACCCCCGCCATGGCGGTGAACAGGAACTGCAGGGTGATAACGGAAATCCCTATCGGAATACGAATAAACGCGCCCACCGCCGTCAACGCGGCCAGCAGCGCGGTATATACCAGCTTTCGTGCGGACATGGCCCCCTCCTGATTTGGAATAGATTGGGGCCATGATACCATAGCGGCCCCTAGTTGTCAACGAATTGACAACCAGGGGCCGTTTTTCATTCTGCCTCCGCCTGGGGATAGACCAGGCTTTCCGGCGTCCAATTGCGGATCACGTCCGCGTAAAAGGCGCAGCACGCCCGGGCCAGGGCTGCGTCCAGGTTGCGGTAATTACCGCACTCTGCGGCGCTTTTGCCGGGCATGGGGCCGTCATAGGCCGCACCAGCGGTGAACACCCGCTGCAAAAGGGCGATGGCCTCCGCATCCGTCAGGCGGCGGCTGTCGAACAGGAAGTAAAAACCCGTCTGACAGCCCATGGGGCCGAAATAGATCACGGCATCCCTTTCCGGGCTATTGCGCAGCAGGGTGGCAATAATGTGCTCCACGGAGTGCAGCTGGGCATTGGTCAGCAGGTCGCCGGTGTTGGGCTTTTTGAAGCGCAGATCAAAGGTGGAGACCTCCCCGTCCCGCCGGGACAGATACAGACCCGGCACCAGCACATTGTGGTTCACGGTAAAGCTGGCAATTTTTTCCATGTCACGCCTCCAGCCGGTCCACAAAAGCCATGACCACCCGGTTCAGATCCCGCATGGCGGTTGGGAAATTGAACACAAAGTCGTGGTGCTCGAACAGACAGTCGGACACGGACTTGACGGACATGAAGGGCACCCCGTTGCGCAGACACACCTGGGCGTCGGCGCAGCCCTCCATATCGCACAGCAGCGGGTGAAAGGTGTCAGCGATCCAATGGGCCCGGGGGGTGTCGGTGGCGAACCAGTCGCCGGTGGCTACCCAGCCGGTGCGGTATGGCACGCCCACCCGGTCCATGGCGGCCTTGGCCCGGTCCAGGTCGCTGGTAGGGAACTGCACCCGGTTCACCGTGGACACCAGTCCCACAGGGTCGCCCAGGGTGCTGGTATCCACATCGTGCTGCAAAAAGCCCTCCGCCAGAACGATGGAGCCAATGGGCATATTCTCAAAGCACCCGGCTACCCCGGCGTTGAGCACCAGATCCGGCTGATACAGGCTGATCAGCAGCTGGGTGGCCATAGCGGCGTTGACCTTGCTGACGCCGCCGGCGCAGGCGATGACGTCGGGCCGGATCCGGTAAAAAGGCACCCCGGCCACGGTTTGCAGCGGCTGGGCGTTTTCCTGGGTCAGCAGGCTCTCGATCTCACCGGTCATGGCGTATACAAGTCCGATTTTCATGGTTGGTTTCCTCCCGATAAATTCGATTTTCACCCTATATTGTAAGGATTCACCGGGTGGATTGTCAAGAGGATTGCAAAATTTCCCAAAATGCGGTATAATGAGCTAAGAAATGAACCAAAAGTGCATTTTTAAACAGTGTGGTGATTAATATCCTATAACCTGTACAAAATGCCGGGAAGACTGTCGCAGAATTGTAACCGGTTTGTAACTATTTGTAATTTTCTGGGAAGGGGTGATCGCATGCCCGTTTTCGGCGTGATCTGCGAATATGACCCCTTCCATCTGGGGCACCGGTGGATGCTGGAGCAGTTGCACCGGCAGGGACCGGTGGTGTGCGCCATGAGCGGCTGCTTCACCCAGCGGGGGGAGTTCGCCGCCGTGAACAAGTTTGCCCGGGCGGAGATGGCCGTCCGGAACGGGGCAGACCTGGTGCTGGAGCTGCCCACGCCCTGGGCGGTGTCCGGGGCGGAGCGCTTTGCCCGGGGCGGCGTGGAGCTGCTGAAGAAAACCGGCCTGGTGACCCACCTGGCCTTCGGCAGCGAGTGCGGCGACCTGGAGGCCCTGCAACGGGTGGAAGCCTGCCTCTCCGGCGAGAGCTTTCAGGAGACCCTCCGGCGAAGATTGGAGGGCGGCGAGACCTTTGCCCGCTGCCGCCAGGCGGCGGTGGAGGAGCTGCTGGACCCCCGGGACGCGGCGCTGCTGTCCCAGCCCAACAACATCCTGGCCATCGAGTATCTGAAGGCCCTGCGCCGGGCGGATTTTTCCATGGAACCGATAACGTTCCCGCGCCGGGGCGGACCCCACGACGGCGGCGCGGCGGATGGGATCGCCTCCGCGTCCCACATCCGCAGGCTTCTGCGGGCGGGGCACACGGAGGAGGCCATGGCCTTCCTGCCCCGGGAATCGGCGGAGGTGCTGCGGCGGGAAATCGCCGCAGGCCGGGGGCCGGTGGATATGCACACCTGCCAGCGGGCCATTCTGGCCCGGCTGCGGACCATGTCCCAGGAGGACTTTCTCCCCTATGACGGCGGCGGCGAGGGGCTGTACCGCCGGTTTTACCGGGCGGTGCGGCAGGCCGCGGACATAGACGGCCTGCTGGAGGCCGCCAGGACCCGGCGCTATCCCCTGGCCCGGCTGCGGCGGATGCTGCTGGCGGCGTATCTGGAGCTGCCGGAGCCGGAGCACATTCCCTATCTGCGGCTGCTGGCCGCCAGCTCCCAGGGCTGCACCCTGTTGCGGCGGATGCGCGGGGCGCCGGTGCTGACCAAGCCCGCCGACGTATCCCGCCTGGGGCAGACGGCCCAGGACCTGTTCACCCGGGAGGCCGGGTGGACCGATTTGTATACTCTGGCGTATCCCGACCTGTCTCAAAGCGCCTGCGGCGCGGACTGGCGGGCCACCCCATGGATCATGTAAGGAAATGCCTATGAAGAAACTGTACATCATTCTGTTAGCGGCCCTGCTGCTGACGCTGGCGGCGTGCCTGACAGCCTGCAGCGCCAAGCCCGTGTCCCTGCGGGGCACCGAAGCGCCCAATCTGCCCGGCCCGACTAATGACGCGCTGAAGGTCACGGACGAGGGCCAGGACTGGAACATCACCCTGGAGCAGGTAGATAAGGAGAACTTCGCCGAGGACGACCGGCTGCTGGCCAAGGGCAGCTATCAGGTGTTCCAGCTGAACCAGGAGGGCTCAGGGGACACGCTGACCGCCACCGCCGCTGCCGCCGAGGGCATCAACGCATATTTTGAGCAGTGGCGCAAGGACCAGCTGCAATTTCTGGGAGACGTGACCAACCTGGCCCGGGATGCTTACGCCGGTGTCAACGGGGAGGACTCCCGCTGGGAGCAGCCGGAGTATGTGTACTCCGATACCGTTACCACCGACTATTGGGTGGGGCCCAAGCTGCTGTGCGTGGAGATGCACTACAGCTCCTATTCCGGCGGGGCCCACCCCAACTCCTGGCGCGTGGCGGTGAACTTCGACCTGAACACCGGCGAGGCCGTCAAGCTCATGGAGCTGGCCGAGGACAGCGAGGGCCTGCGGGCCGCCGTCAAGGAGAATCTGCTGTACCAGATCCGAGAGAGCGACATCTGGGCGGAATACGGAGCCGAGGCCTTCTTCGAGGACTATGAGGACACCGTGGGCAACTGGGCGGATCAGTGCCTGGTATTCGATGACAATGGCCTGACCGTGGTGTTCAACCCCTATACCATTGCTCCCTATGCCACGGGAGAGCTGTCGTACCTGATTCCCTACAGTCTGATGCAGCCCTATCTGAATGGCCGGGCCATGCAGCTGCTGGGTCTGAACTGAGTCAATTCTTTGGATAAATAAAGGGCTTCCACCCGACCAGAGGAAGCCCTTTATTATGTCGTTGTTACAGGATGGACTTGGCGTCCACAAAAAGCTCCCGGACCGCCGGTGCATCGGCGGTGACGGGCTCCGGCTGATGGTCCCGCTTCTCGATGAACTTGGGGGCTACCTGGGGGAACAGGGCCAGGCTCAGCACATCCTCGTCGGACTTGGCAAGGCCCCGGAACTCCTGGCGGTACTTCTCCAGCTCCGGCTCCAGCAGGTCGGCGGGACGGCAGGTGACCACGTCCTCGGGAGCGATGCCCGCCTTGGCCCGTACCTCCGGGTTCACCTGGCCGGGGAGCTGGCCGTACTCGCCCTTGAGCATGGCCTTGGACTCCTTGGGGAATACCTTGTACCGCTCCCCCATGATGATGTTCATCACCGCCTGGGTGCCCACGATCTGGCTGGAGGGGGTCACCAGGGGAGGATAGCCGAAGTCCTTGCGGACCCGGGGAATTTCCGCCAGCACGTCGTAGTATTTGTCCTCCTTCCCGGCCTGCTTCAGCTGGGAAATGAGGTTAGAGAGCATACCGCCGGGGACCTGATACAGCAGGGTGTTGGTGTCCACCCGCAGGACCTTGGGGTCCAGAATGCCCGCGTCCTGAAGACGCTGGGCCACCTGGCGGAAGTGGACGGCAGCATCGGACATCTTGCCCAGATCCAGGCCGGTATCGCGGACGGTTCCCTTCAACGTGGCCACCAGGGACTCGGTGGCGGGCTGGCTGGTGCCGTTGGCCATGGGCGACAGGGCGGTGTCCACGATGTCCACCCCGGCATAGGCCGCCATCAGCAGCGTCATATCGCCGGTGCCGGAGGTGTTGTGGGTGTGCAGGTGGATGGGGACGCTGACGGTCTCCTTCAGAGCCTTCACCAGGGAATAGGCGTCCATAGGCAGCAGGAGGTTGGCCATGTCCTTGATGCAGATCATGTCCGCGCCCATCTCCTCCAGCTCCTTGGCCAGCTTCACGAAGTAGGCCTCGTTGTGGATGGGGGACATGGTATAGCTGAGGGTGGCCTCCACCTGTCCGCCGTATTTCTTGGTAGACTTAATAGCCTGTTCCAGATTGCGGACGTCGTTGAGAGCGTCGAAGATGCGGATGATGTCGATGCCGTTTTCGATGGACTTGGCGCAGAAGGCGTCCACCACGTCGTCGGCGTAGTGCTTATAGCCCAGGATGTTCTGGCCCCGGAACAGCATCTGCAATTTTGTGTTCTTCACGTGCTTGCGGATGGTGCGCAGGCGCTCCCAGGGGTCCTCCCCCAGAAAGCGCATACACGCGTCAAAGGTTGCGCCGCCCCAGCACTCCAGGGAGTAGTACCCGATGGAGTCCAGGGTCTCCAGGGCGGGCAGCATATCCTCGATGGTCATGCGGGTGGCCGCCTGGGACTGGTGGGCGTCCCGGAGGATGGTATCGGTAATCAGCAGGGGCTTATTCGATAAAAAATCCATAATTTACCTCCTATCAGCCGAACAGGGAGATCAGCACGCCTGCGGCGATGGCGGAGCCGATGACGCCCGCCACATTGGGGCCCATGGCGTGCATCAGCAGGAAGTTGCCGGGATTGGCCTCCTGGCCCACCTTCTGGCTGACCCGGGCCGCCATGGGAACGGCGGACACGCCGGCGGAGCCGATGAGGGGATTGATCTTCTCCTTCAGGAACAGGTTCATGAACTTGGCCAGCAGCACGCCGCCGGCGGTGCCGAAGCCGAAGGCCACCACGCCCATGCCCATAATGGCCAGGGTCTTGGGGCTGAGGAAGGTGGTGCCGGTGGCGGTAGCGCCCACGCTGATGCCCAGGAAGATGGTGACGATGTTCATCAGCTCGTTCTGCATGGTCTTGCTGAGGCGGTCCAGCACGCCGCACTCCTTGGCCAGGTTGCCGAACATCAGGCAGGCGATCAGCGGCGCGGCGGAGGGCACCAGCAGGGCCACAAACACCGTGACCACAACGGGGAACAGGATCTTCTCCCGCTTGCTGACCTCCCGCAGGGGCTTCATGACGATCTGCCGCTCCTTCTCGGTGGTCAGGGCCTTCATGATGGGCGGCTGGATGACGGGCACCAGGGCCATGTAGGAGTAGGCCGACACGGCGATGGGACCCAGCAGCGCCGGGGCCAGCATGGCGGTGACGAAGATGGCCGTGGGGCCGTCCGCGCCGCCGATGATGCCCACGGAGGAGGACTCCGCGCCGGTAAAGCCCAGCAGACGGCAGCCCAGATAGGTCAGGAAAATGCCCAGCTGAGCGGCAGCGCCCAGCAGCAGGCTCTTGGGGTTGGCGATCAGGGGGCCGAAGTCGGTCATAGCGCCCACGCCCATGAAGATCAGGCAGGGATAGATGCCCAGCTTGATGCCCAGGTACAGCACATCCACCAGGCCCACGGAAACGGTGACATTGCTCATGGTCAGACCGCTGGCGGCAGCGAACTGCTCTGCGCTGGCCAGGGTCTGGATCTGTACGGCGATGGAATTCACAGCGTCGCCGGTGGCGGCGGCCACCTGAGCGGCCACCTGACTCAGTGCATCCGCGCCAAACATGCTCTGGGCGGCGGTCCACAGGGAGTCCGCATAAGGCTGCAGCACATCGGCGGATACGCCGCTGTTCAGCATTTCAGACAGAAAGCTGGCCGTGATGGGCTGGCCGCCGAACAGCTCCCAGTGGACGTGGCCCCCGGCAAAGAGGATCTCGTGGAACATCCCCGCCCCGGGCAGATTGGTCACCAGCATGCCGATGGCGATGGGCACCAGCAGCAGAGGCTCAAACTTCTTCACAATGCCCAGAAACAGCAGGACACAGGCAATCACCAGCATAATGGCGCTTTTCCAGTTCTCCCCCTGGAAGAACTGATAGAAGCCGGTACTGGTCAGGAAATTGGCAATTGCTTCCATATGCGGCCCTCCGGGGTCAACCGATGGTGCACAGCAGGGTGCCGGACTCCACGGCGGCCCCCTTGGTGACGGACACGGAGGTGACGGTGCCGTCGCAGGGCGCCATGATCTCGTTTTCCATCTTCATGGCCTCCAGGATCATCAGCACGTCGCCCTTCTTCACGGCGCTGCCGCTCGTCACATTGACGGCCAGGATGGTGCCGGGCATGGGGGCGGTGATCTTTTCGCCTCCGGCGGGGGCGGCAGGTGCAGCGGGGGCAGCCGCAGCAACCGCAGGAGCGGCGGGCGCACCGGTCATTTCCTCGATCTCCACCTCGAACACGGTGCCATTGACGTTGACTCTGTACTTTTTCATGGTGCATTCCTCCTTACACTTTCTTCATGGATACGATACGGATGGCGGAGACGTCGGTCCCCAGGTCCTCGGCGATGGCAGCCGCCACAGCCGCGATCATGGC
>ENA-OPVH01000990-OPVH01000990.1-human-gut-metagenome-genome-assembly--contig:-NODE-990-length-15647-cov-3.288610_pt1 | contig 15647 bp, 12 predicted proteins | sample MGYA00241494_ERZ501980 | MGnify/ENA primary metagenome ERZ501980 (study PRJEB25962, sample SAMEA1964914) | human gut metagenome | biome: human gut; feature: human-associated habitat; material: faeces... | reverse complement strand
TTTCGGAGTGGTCGGAAAAGAATTTAACGCTTACGCCTGATGGCATTACTTTCGGTTCAAATAAAAAAGTATGGTGGAAAGGTACTTGCGGTCACGAATGGCAGGCAAGCGTTAAGGCTCGTTCCAATGGAGAAAAATGCCCGATATGTTCCGGTGCGAGAGTGATTGCAGGTATTAACGATTTGGCGACATTAGAGCCACTATTGGTAAAGCAGTGGTCGAAAAAGAATAAGATAAAACCGACAGAGGTTTCTATTGGTTCTCATAAGAAAGTGATTTGGAGATGTGAGAAAGGACACGAGTGGGAAGCAGCCGTTAAGAGCAGGACAATAAATAAAACAGATTGCCCATATTGTTCCCATAATAAAGTGTTGGCAGGATTTAATGACCTTGCAACACTTCTGCCGGATATAGCTGCCGAGTGGTCGGACAGAAATTATCCGTTACTTCCAACTCAGGTTACGGTCTTTGCCAATCGTAAGGCGTGGTGGAAGTGTAAGGATTGCGGCAGAGAGTGGAACACCCTTATTTCTACCCGTTCCGGTGGGAGTAAATGCCCGTATTGCAGTGGGTACATATTCCTGAAAGGGTTTAACGATTTGCAGACAACACACTCTGAAATTGCTTCTGAGTGGTCGGAGAAGAACTTATCATTGAAGCCTGATGAAGTAAATGCAAAGTCGAGGAAAAATGTCTGGTGGAGGTGTAGTAAATGCGGTAATGAGTGGAAGTCAGTTATCAATGCCCGTGTGAAAGGTACGGTATGCCCCGTTTGTGCGGAGAGAGAAGTCCTTGCCGGATATAATGATTTGGCGACAACAGATAATCAGCTTCTTAGCGAATGGGATTATGAACAGAATAAACTGAAGCCGACAGAGGTATCACGAACTTCAGCAAAGAGAGCGTGGTGGAAATGCAGGCACGGTCATTCATGGAGTATGAAGATAAATGAAAGGACGATATTGAATAAAGGCTGCCGAATTTGTGAGCAAGAATATTTATCTCTATTTCCTGCTTTGGCTGTCAGCTATTATTCTAATAAGAAAGGCTTGAAAGCAGAACTTGGTTCTGACCGATTGCTTGGAGTTCCGCTTGAAACATACATACCTTCAGAAAAGTTGGCTATTGAGTCAGGAAGTGCTGACGAGAATATAGAAATAATGAAAGCATATATGTGTAAGCAAAGAGGAATAAGGCTGATTAAGTTGCCGATGAAAGGCACAGAACTGGATTATGCCAATAATTTAAAGAAAGCTTTTCAGAGCGTACATATATTTATTTCTTCTGATACAGAGGAAGATGTGGAGATAATCAAAAATACATTTGAAAGATGGAGGGACAGCCAATGAGAGAGAAAACCTATCATCTATACTTAAATGAAGAAGAACGAAGCCGAGTGATACAATCGCTCATTGAACTGAAGAACAATTTAGCAGCTCAGGGACGATACACCGATGCAGTAGATGATGTCCTCTGCAAAGTGCTTGAAGCAAAGAAAAAGAAATTGAAAATTGAATACATTTAGAACGTGTTTTGCCGTCTGTTTCCTAACCGGAGCAGGCGGCTTTTTTAATTTCCAAAAATTTTTTTGAAATATTTTTGGAAAAGCGGAGATTTTGGGTGTGCATTTCATACCCCTTTGTCCAAATGAGTGAAGGGGTTCATTCCGGATAGCAAAAACGGAAGCCTTTTCGCTTGAAAATTGAATAAGTCATTCACTAAGACTTTATTTCTGATGATAGCCACTTTAGCAGGTACGCCGTGATTTCTGTATTTCAGAATAGCGAGAACTCCGGCTATGAGTATCAGGTTGCCCCTGATATCAAAGAGAAGGGTTTGAGATTCAGCATAGCGGCTTAGATGAGGCTACCGGAGAAAAAGATTATGTAATGGCATGGCAGCAGAAATAGAAATTCTAGTTTGTCAGCTTATATAAGAACTGCTAAAAGAGTCACCGTACTTACGGTGACTCTTTTTATTTCATCTTTCGTTTTTTCTTTTTCTCCGGCTTCACTTCCGGCGGAAGATAGTGATAGACGTCCTCATGTGATTCCATTTCCTCATCATTTATCGGTGCAGCCGGGATCAATCCCGTGCAATCGGTAGAAGAGGCCGCATTTGAAAGACAATCATACGGTTCAAAATCTTTTTCCCTGTTTTTCTTTTCCATGACAGGAACCTCCACATAATTACTTTACATATAAATTGCGTAAAATCTCTGCTTTTATGCGGAAAATAAAAATTTTGCAGCATTGTTTCCTGCACACCGCAAGTAGAAAAGAGGCAATCCCGAAACAGGATTGCCTCTTTGATATCATAATTACTTTTCAAGCTTTCTGCGTTTTTGTGCTGCTATCAACATGCCTCCCGAAAGGGTCACAAATGCGGCAGTCCGCAGTACCATGTTGCCGTCCCTTGTATTTGCAACAGTTTCACTTATCTCAGACGGCAAAGCAGCCTTTTCAACGGTAAATTCCGTATCGGCGAAGCCCGTTTTCGAAACAATACTCAATGTATGTTTTCCAACACTGAGAGTATTTACAAATTCGCTCTTTAAGGTGACAATTGTGCTACCCTCTTTGATAGTATAACTATCCGAACTTATCTGTTTTCCGTCAACAAGGACATATTTGAAATAAGAGAAGTCGGCATCAGATTTGAACGCCGCGGAATCGCCCTGTTTTACAGTCTGATTTGCACCTTCTATTATCTTCGGCGCAGCCTTAAGCTTAAGTGAATCAATAGCATTCTCAATAGCTTTTGCCATCTCGTCTACAGCTTGTTGCTCAGTAAGATTTTTTCCTCGTTCAACAGCATTTATTGCCGCTGTAACGTCTGAGAAATCCTCATAAAGATCCTTGTCCAGCTTGCCTGCCTTGGCAATCGCTTCATCAACTGCAGAATAGTCGGCATCAATGTATTCAAGTGCGTCAAGTGCATCCTCAATAGCTTTTGCATATCCGTCAACAATTTTCTGTTCAGGATATTCTTTTTCATAAACAACTGAATCGATCGCCTTGGTCACTTCGGAAAACTTCTTATAGTCGGCACTGTTAAGTGAAGACGCCTTATCTATTGCCTCTTTAACCTTGGAATAATCTGCTCTGAACAGATAATCCTTATCAAACTCCACGTATTCTAACCTATAATTATTATCTCCCGGGTCACATACCATACATATGGCAGCAAAGGTGTCGGGTTCAAATGAAGCAATAATAGCAGGATACGACCTGAATTTTCTTCCGTCGCCGTCATACAGTCTCTGTGACAATGTATCGAGTTCCTGTGTATCCGGATTTACATAATAAAAACAGATATTCTGTGATTCAAGTTCAAAGCCTGTAAAATATTTGGGCGATCCGTTTTCGGAAATAATCGAATACCTTGTGTCGCCTGTGCGGGATACATCGCCTATTTCCTCAGACGAAATTTTTCCCTGTGAGTCCATTGTTACTCTGTAAAGCTTATTCTTATAGTAGTAATCAAGTGCTGAAATGTCAGAGTCAACAACAGACGCATAGGATTTTCCGTCTGTAAGAGGAACCACAATACTACCACTGTTTGCGGAAAGCTTTATTGTATTTATTTCACTGTTATCAGAAATGAGCGAATAATCCGTTTCCATAACTCTTTTGTACATGATATCCGAAATATGAGTTTCTTTGGTAGCTTCTTCAAGAATTACAACAGTTTGGTTGTTTTCCTCTCCGATAGCGTAGGAGGATATATAATTACAATCTTTTGCAAAAACCATCGGAAGCGGGTTTCCATCGGCATCCTGTGCGTTGTTTTCGGCATAAAGAGTGTTGGTTTCAGGATCAAAGTACAGACCCTCTATTCCGTATGAACCGGAATCATTCTTAATATCATGGCAAACTATCCATGAAACAAGAAGCTTTCCGCCAATCTTTGTCACCGTCGGACTATACGTGCTTACGCTGTCCGACGTATATGAAGAACTGTTGGAAACTCTGTACTGAAGTCCTTCCAGGTCCTTATATGCAGCAACAGAAATTCTCATAGCACCGGCAATCTCATTCGCGGTGGTTTTTTCATTAAAACTCTTGGTTGAATCTGTCCATGCAACTACCAAGTCACCGTCTTGATACACGAATGGATCCATGTCCCAGGTATCGTCATCACGAATCCCGGACGGAATACCGATTGTTCCGCTTACCTTTCTCTGATAGGAGCAGAAAAGCCTTGATCGATTATAAACATCCGCCTCCGGATCATCAAGGTTATACACAAAAATTTGCCATAAGTTGTCCGGTGCCTTTCCGGCTCCTGATTCACTGAATGCATAAATACCTTCCACAAGTGTATAAGCGGTCATTCTGCCTTTCTCGGCAGCTGCAGGTATAGAAGCAAGTCCCATAATCACTGCAACCGACAGTACCAATGCAAGTGTTTTTTTCATACTGAATTTTGTCTTCATCACAAAAGCCTCCTTTTATTCGGGGGTTATGCTTGCAAAACAATTTTACATGATTGTTTTTAAAAAGTAAACCGCAGACACGGTCACCCGTATCTGCGGTCTGTTTTTTTGCACTGCAAATAAGTATTGTTATCCTGCTGTTTCAACAATATCCGCCGTGAAGAAGTACACAAGCATTGATTTTAACGAATTATTGTGCAGAAAGGTGTTGTTTTGCAGCAAAATTGCCTTGTAAACACTCTGCCTTACGCTGCTGCTATTTTTGATTGATGCTATCCTCCTATCGTAGGAGACATAAGCCAAATAACATCTTTTTCCTTCAGTTTTTTTCTCTTAAATGAGCATCTTTTTCCGTTGATATAAACCAAAGCATCCTTATAGTGTACAGGCTTTGCTCCGTCAATGTGCAATATCTGTCTGTTTAGTTCATCAAATATACCGGAAACATTTTCGGCATTTACCGTAGTGCTTTTGATTTTACTGTCAAGATGCAATTCGCCGTACAGTTTTACTTCAACTTCTGCCATAATAAAAACTCCCTGGTATCAGTAAGGATACAACGGCAAATCAACGCCGGCTCTTTCAAGTGATTTTGACGTCGGAACACCGTCCCTCCAGCCCCTTATTTTATAATAACGTTTAAGCATATAATCAAGCTGTACTTTTGACTTTTTTTTGCCGGGTATCTGCTCGACATCCGTCAGCCTTTTCGGCAGCTTATCGCAGCCCTGCTCCTGGCCTAAAACCGTATTCGCAATTCTTTCCGTTATTATACCGCGCTTGCCTATTTTTAAATATTCGCCAAAGGTCATTTTCATTCCCGTTGCATAGGTTATCGCGTATGTATACGGAATAAGAGGAATATTAAACGCCGCTATTTCGGGGAATCGGTTAATGATATCCACAAACGGGCCGACTATCGGAATAAACCTTAACAATGTTTTCATAAGCACTCCGTTGAGATTTGAAACGAGGAAATTCGGAAAAAGACCGAATGCGGATATGACACATGAGCCTTGCGCCGAAACAACCTCCGTCAAATCCTGAAGTAATACCGAGAGTGAGGCCTTTGAATATTTGCTCAGTGCCACCGTTTGAGGCGCAAAAACTTCAACTGCAACCAGATATCCGCCGTTGATATGACATGCTCCTCGATTCGAGGTTGCATAGCCGAGTCCAAGCCCGACGGAGCCACGCGGCTCGTATGCGGCAAGCTCCATTCCCTTTACCTGCATCGCAAAATCATCTCCGCCGAATTTTTCGGAAAGCTTTTTCGAGCCGTCCGCAAGAATCGCACCTATTCCTCTGCGATAAGCGATATCTCGGAAAACCTCAGAAAGATTTTCTGTTTTTCCGAACTCCAAACCGCAATCCCACAGACCCTTTTCATTGAGTTCCATTGCAAACGCAATAGTCCCAGCACATGAAATCGTGTCTATTCCAAGTTCATCAAGCTCATAATTCCACCTTATAATCTGTTCAAGATTATCATTCATTATATTGGGGCCGAGCAAGCCCAGAGTTTCAAGCTCGGGTCCTTTTACGACTTTCCCGTCAAGCTCGACACGTCGCGTACACTGAATAACGCAGGACGTACAACCGCTGTTTCTTACAAGGTGTTTTTCTCTCAGTGTTTCTCCGGTGATAGCGTCAAAGTTATCAGAGCGACCAAACGTAAAATTTTTTGTCGCCAGCATATTTGCGGCCTGCAGCGGTGCAATCAGCGAAGCTGTTCCGAGCTCCGGTATCATCTTTCCCGTCAAAGGATTGTTCCGAAGCTTTGCAGACCACTTTTTGTTCAATGCCTTTAGCTTTTCAGGCTCAGCTACGCTTGTCTTAAACACTCCGAATGCTGTTACCGCTTTAATCTTTTTATCACCGAAAACAGCACCGATTCCGCCTCGACCCGCAGCCCTTTCGCCACTGAATACAGACGAAAAAAGCACCTTGTTTTCACCTGCGGGTCCTATTACCAGCTTACCGTGTTTAGGATTTAGCTTTTCCTGAGCAGGACCTATTTCCAGACCCCATAACTCGTCTGCATCATAGAAATTCACTTCGTCTGATTTAATTTCAATATGTATGGGATTTTCGCTCTTACCTGTAAAAATAACCGCATCATACCCTGCTTTTTTCAGAGAAAGTCCAAAATCACCACCGCAGTTTGACGATGTAATATTATTTGTAAGAGGCGAAACAGTTGAAATATTAAATCTGGAAGTACAGGGGCAGCCGTTGCCCGTCAATGGTCCCGTCGAGACAATTATCCAGTTTTCTTCATCAAAAGCGGACATATGCGGCGTCACGTGATGATAGAGTATATCTGCCGCCATTATCTTTCCGCCGAGAGTTCTTTCCCTGTCCTTATCCGTCCACGGAAATTCTTCAAAGCTTTGATCGCTTAAGTTGACCTTGAGAACCCTCCCGGCGTAACCGTAATAATTTGTACCCATTAAATATTCTCCCTATATTTAAATTCAAATTACAGTGATAACGCTGTTTTGTATGCCGTATGAACTGCATTTGCAATACGTCCCGGTTGACTTGCATCTCCAACCTTGTATACATTGCCGATACCTGGCTGCAGTTTGGAGGCGAAGTCATTGCTTTTTACTCCTATTGCAAGGACTACGTAGTCAGCAGCTATTTTTGATTTCTTTCTGTTTTTAGTTGACTTGACAACTATCTTATTCTTTTTGATTTCAACCAGTTTTTTACCCGTGACGATTTTTACGCCAAGCTTATTCAACCTCGGCAGGATATCCTGAAGGTGCTGAGACCACGTTCCCGGGGCAATTTTCTTTGCCATCTCCACCACTATGACTTCATTACCCTGTTCTGCCAGCATTTCGGCAGTTTCAAGACCCGTCATACCCGAGCCGATAACAGCAACCTTCTTATTCGAAAGTTTTATTTCACCCTCAAGGATCGGTGTTACGGTCGTAACGTGGGACTTGTCGGCACCACTGATTTTCGGTCTTACTGCCTCTCCACCCGTTGCGTCTATAACCGCATAGGGATTCAGTGCCTTTATGTTTTCCGGCGTTGCTTCCGTATTGAGCCTTATCTCAGCTCCGTTCTTTTTAGCTGCTGTCGCCAAGTCCTCAATAGCCCATTTGAGCTTTTCCTTATGAGGAGGCAGCGCTGCCAAATAAAGCTGTCCGCCTAAGTGATCATTTTTTTCAAACAGGACAGGCTTGAAGCCCCTTTGGCCCAGGGTCTTTGCTGCCGTAAGACCCGCCGGTCCACCGCCGACTGTTACAACTATCCTATCGTCGCCGTCCTTCTTGGGGTTTAAGGGATAAATATACTCCCTGCCTGTACGTGGGTTAAGAGCACATTCTCCCGAGTCACCCTTGATTTGATTATTTGTTACGCTTTCTATACACCACAGACAACAGATACATCTTTGAATTTCGTCTTCTCTGCCTTCCGCGGCTTTTTTAACAAAATACGGGTCGGCAAGCAATGGTCTGCCGAGTCCCACAAAATCAAGTGTACCGTCCTTTAAGTATCCCTCGGCCTGTTGCGGAGTTCTTGTAAGGTTTACCGCTATTACGGGAATGCTGACCGCCTCTTTGACAGCCTTAATGATATGAGTTCTGCATCCAAGTTCAAAGCTTGTCGGTTCGATACTGTAGTTACTGGTTTCGTATGTACCGCAGGTTACATTGATACCGTGCACTCCCAACGCCTCAAGCCTTTTAGCCATCTCAACGCCTTCCTCGAGCTTTATACCGGAATCTCTGATTCCAATCGTGTCATAGTATTCCTCTACACCCAACCTGACTATCATCGGATAATCATCACCGCATTTCTTTTTGATAGCCTTTATGATTTCGGTCAAAAAGCGCATACGGTTTTCTAAGCTTCCGCCGTATTCGTCATCTCTGATATTGGTCTGAGAGCTTAAAAATTCTTCTATCAAATAACCGTGTCCCGCGTGTATTTCAACTCCGTCTGCACCGGATTTTTTTGCCCTGAAGGCTGCCTGTGCAAACTGATTTACAAGTTCTTTTATCTCCTTTACCGTCATCGCCCTGGTTTTTGTATCATGAATCGGGCTTCCGCCGAGACCGCACATAAGAGAACTCGGTGCCCACACCGGTGGTAAAACCTTGCTTGTAATAAACTTTACTATCGGTCTGTCAAGATCACTTACCGAGAATTTGGATATAACATATTTAAATAACGCATCATAGAAATTCGGACCCGTCACCTTACCTACCGCCTCCGCGATAGGCCATCCGAACGACATTATGTTCAGCGTCTGTCTTCCGGGGTGATGTAATTGAACAAATATCTTTGTCCCTTCCTTATGCACCGCGTCCGCAAGTTCTCTGAAAGGCTTGATGTGTTTATTCTTTGTCATCGAAATCTGAGCGGGACTTTCTATTCCGCTTTTGTTGTTAACCTTACATGTTCCGGTTATGATAAGGCCTACTCCGCCCTTCGCTCTTTCCTCAAAATACTTTAAATTTTTTACTCCCGAGCAACCGCTGAATTCGGCTGTTCCCATCTCCATTCCGACCATTACAGTCCTGTTTTTCAGGGTTAAATTGCCTATTTTACCCTCTGATAAAAGATAATTGTAGTCCATTTTATTTACTCCTTTTCAAAACTTAAATTGTCCGTAGCTTATAGAACACCTTTAGTTTATCAAATAGGAGGATTTATGTAATTATCATTTGTTAATCGAGTATTACAAAATATATCTGTAAAAAAAACGGGGTGTACTTAAAATACATCCCGTTTTCTGAATAAATTCATTGTAAATCATAAGTTTCTTTTTAAGCGTGATAAAGATACCGGGGAAATTCCGAGGTAATTTGCAATATCCTGTTGGCTGATTCTGCCGTCAAGAGAAGGATATTTTTCAAGAAAATTTCTGTATCTTTCGTTTGCGGTTACATTAAACCTTAAACTCTCCGTAATAAAATTGATAAGCTCCGACTCGGAAAATTTGATATAAACCCTCATAAACCCGGAGTTTTCATATATAATCTTCTCTAAATCGTCCAGGTATATGTATGTAATTTCGGTGTCCTCCAAAGCATCAATGATATAATCTGACGGCATTTCTCCGAGCATCACGCCCTCGGAAAAAAAGGAATTTTCCGTCCAGAACAGATGAGTTTTATAAGAGTCATCATGGTAGAAATACATCTTTCGAAGAAGCCCCGTATTAATAAACACCAACTTGTTCGGAGCGTCCCCAAGGTGCAGTAAAACATCTCCCTTGTCAAGATGCATCTCCCTCATGAAGGGCAGGAGCTTCTTAACAATGGATTCGGCAAGTTCGGCATCTACAAAATCATATTTTTCATTTGCCGCTTTTATGATTTGATTTATGTTATCGGGATAAATCGACATATCGTTACTCCTTTTGAAGAAGTTTGTGAAAGCAACGGTCAGCAGGCGATCACAATTTTTTACAGGCTGCCTTTCAGGCGAGAAAGAGAAACCGGAGTTATTCCGAGGTAACTTGCAATTTCCTGTTGGCTTATTCTGCCCTCAAGCATCGGATATTTTTCTAAAAAGAATTTGTACCTGTCCGCCGCTTTAAGAGAAAATCTTTTCCACTCATCGGTAACATTTATAACCTCAAGCTCACATACCTTAAGATATGATTTAACTATCTCATCGTTTTCATAAATCAGGCGTTCACAAATATCCATAGGTGTAAATGTAATCTGAGTGTCCTCAAGTGCGTCAATCATGAAAAGTGCAGGTGATTTGTCCATCATGATGCCATCCGTAAAGAAGGTACCCTCCGGCATAAATAAATAAGTACAACAGTCTCCGTCCTGATTATAATAGCTTCTTCTCAAAAGTCCGGAGTTTACAAAGGCAAACTTGTTCGGTGTTTCGCCGATTTTAAGCAAAGCATCACCTTTTTTAAGCTGCATTGTTTTGATATACGGTAAAAATTTGCATGCAATATTGATCGTACTGTAATTTACAGGCATATCATACTGCTTTTCCGCCTCTTTTATCATCTCGCGCACGTGCTTCGGGTACTCAATCACGTTTCTCATCACCTATGTACATTTAATTTAAAGATAAAAAATTGAAATGTCAAGTTTTGCAAGTTAAAAAGGGCACTGAAGGATACTCCCTCGGTGCCCTTTTATTTGCCGGTTTATTTTACCTAATTACACACATGAATCAGTAATTTGTCTTATAAATATTTTCTGCGATATCTCTTGTGGCAAAATCAACGATAACAATACCGTAACAGGTGTTTGCCTTCCATTCATAGGAATTGAGATATGCATTGATGCTTTTTGCATATTTCTTCGGATGACCGACTTTTCCGCTGCCGCTTGTCGATGTGAAATTCAGGAAAAAACTCTCATCAGATGCCTGACAGCCTTCAAAGGACTTCGTTATGGCATTTATCTTGTCGGAAACCGCATAGTTGTAACGATCCTGTACAAACAGAGTTTCTGTGTCGTTTACAGAAGATTCCGCGTATGGAACATCCACTATGGTACGGTCTCCCTGATCATCCCAGTAAAAATGCATTCCGCTCCTGCTGTCGCCGACATTCATCTTGTCCTCAAAGCGAGTGGCAAGTACAATTTTTCCCCTTACCTCATCCAAGGTCGGTATTTTGTTGGACAGGTACCATACATCTTCATTCTTCCCGATGGCGTCATAGAGAATTTTCTGAACTTCCACAACGTCATCCTTACCGTTTTCCGCCTTCATACACATAATAACGGTTTCGGTCGGATGCTCCTCAAGGAAGGAATATACATCGGCCAGTACATCATTCAAGGTGAGTGCTCTTGAAAAAAGAGAACCGGTTTTCTTACACTTTGAAAAATTGTGCTTAAGGATGAGAGTTTGCTTGTCGCCCTTTCCGCTCAGTGCGAGACGCATATCCAGATAACGATAGCCGTTTCTGAGCTGAGTGGCAACGTCCGTATCCTGACACTGGAAGATATAACTCATACCGACATGATTGGTGCAGGTATCATGTGTACCCGGAATAGAGATTGAGCTGAGCTTAGTCTCTCCCGCCACGTCCTTCATCCATTCGGACGAAGAAGAAATATCTCCCTCCGTTTCCGGTGAAGAAGCACACCCTACAAAGACAGAAAAAACCATACAAATAAGAAGTATGAAAATTCCTGCGTTACGTTTAAAATGTTTCATATAAAAAGCCCCCTTAAAACCTCTTCAGTATATCATAAAGCATGAGCTTGTACCATACATACCGAAAATGTTTTTGATACAAAAAATCAAAATCCACAGACCGAAAGGATCTGTGGATTTTTCGATTATTAATTCGGCTCGGCAACGTCCGCCGTAAATCTGCCGTCCCTGTAATCAACTGTAACAGTCGATTCAGGAGCGATGTTGTCACCTATCATCTTACGTGCGATAAGAGTTTCGACATTTGACTGTATGAACCTCTTTATAGGTCGTGCGCCGTACGCAGGATCAAACGACTGCTCGATTATCTGATTGATTGCCGCCTCGGTAACCTTTATGCTTATCCGCTGCTCACTGAGCCTGTCGGCAACCTCACGAATCTTAAGGTCAACGATTCCGCGGATGTTTTCTCTGGTGAGCGGATGGTAGAAGATTATCTCATCAAGTCTGTTCAGGAATTCCGGACGGAAGCTGCGTTTTAAGAGCTCGCTCACAGCAGTCCTTGCCTCCTCGCTTATCTCACCCTTGTCGTTTATTCCGTCAAGAATGATATCAGAGCCGAGGTTAGAAGTCAGGATGATGATAGTGTTCTTAAAGTCAACGGTCTTGCCGTGGCTGTCCGTGATTCTGCCGTCATCAAGCACCTGAAGAAGTATGTTAAAGAAGTCCGGATGAGCCTTTTCAATCTCATCGAAAAGGACAACCGAGTAAGGCTTACGACGTACTGCCTCCGTAAGCTGTCCGCCCTCATCATAACCGACATATCCCGGAGGTGCACCGATAAGACGGGAAACGGAATACTTCTCCATATACTCGCTCATATCTATACGAATAAGGCTTCTCTCATCATCAAACAGAGCAGAGGTCAAAGCCTTTGCAAGCTCTGTCTTACCTACACCTGTAGGACCGAGGAACAGGAACGAGCCGACAGGACGGTTCGGGTCCTTTATGCCCGCACGTGAACGAAGTATAGCGTCACTTACCTTGTGAACCGCTTCGTCCTGGCCTATAACTCTTTCGTGAAGAATGGACTCAAGTCCGAGGAGCTTGCTTCTTTCACTTTCTACAAGCTTTGAAACGGGAATACCCGTCCAGCGTGACACAATCTTCGCAATTTCCTCGTCGGTTACGCGGTCACGGAGCAATGTATTGTCCTTTGTTTCGCTCTGTTTTTCCTCTTCTTCAAGTTCTTTTTGGAGTTGAGGAAGCTTACCGTACTGAAGTTCTGCGGCTTTCGTAAGGTCATACGTCTCCTTTGCTTTTTCAATTTGACGGTTTACGTCCTCTATCTCAGAACGTATCTTCTGAACCTTCTCAATCCCATGCTTTTCGTTTTCAAGCTTTGCCTTCATGGCACTGAACTTTTCACGAAGCTCCGCAAGTTCTGTCTTTATCTCGTCAAGATGCGAGATTGAAAGCTTATCCGTCTCCTTTGAGAGAGCTTCCTCTTCAATCTCAAGCTGCATGATCTTGTGCTGTATCTCATCCATCTCGGTTGGCATCGAGTACATCTCTGTCTTTATGAGAGCACAAGCCTCATCTACAAGGTCTATTGCCTTATCAGGCAAAAATCTGTCCTGTATATATCTGTTCGAAAGGGTCGCCGCTGCGATAATTGCTTTATCCATTATCTTTACACCGTGATAAACCTCGTATCTTTCCTTAAGTCCACGAAGTATTGCTATGGTGTCCTCGACCGTCGGCTCATCAACCATAACAGGCTGGAAACGACGTTCGAGAGCCGCATCCTTTTCGATATACTGACGGTACTCATTAAGAGTAGTCGCACCGATACAATGAAGCTCACCCCTTGCAAGCAGCGGCTTCAAGATGTTTCCGGCATCAAGGGCGCCGTCCGTCTTACCTGCGCCGACTATGGTATGAAGCTCATCTATGAAAAGAATGATTCTTCCCTCAGAGGACTTAACCTCATTGAGTACGGCCTTAAGTCTTTCCTCAAACTCACCGCGGAACTTTGCACCCGCAATGAGGGCACCGAGGTCAAGAGAAAAGATGGTGTGATTCTTCAGGTTATCCGGAACGTCTCCGCTGACAATACGAAGTGCAAGTCCCTCGGCAATAGCCGTCTTACCTACACCCGGCTCGCCTATAAGGCAAGGATTGTTTTTCGTTTTACGAGAGAGAATACGAATGACATTACGTATCTCCTCGTCCCTGCCGATAACCGGATCAAGCTTATGCTCACGGGCACGCTCAACAAGGTCGGTACCGTACTTTTTAAGAACATCATAAGTGTCCTCGGGATTATCAGTTTTTACCTTCTGATTGCCTCTTATTCCCTTAAGCGCATCAAGGACACGTGCCTCCGTTATGTTTTGTTCACGAAAAATCCTTTTGAGTGAATCAGACGGATATTTTATGATGCCGAGCAATATATGTTCAACGGATACATAATCATCCTGCATCTTTGATGCCTGTTTTTCAGCCTCGTTCAATGCCTTGTTAAGGTCACTGGAGATGTAAACATTTCCCGGATTGTAGCCGCTGCCGCTCACCTTCGGAAGCCTTGAAATCTCTTCCTCTGTCTTTGAAAGGAGTGTCTCCGGTGATGCACCGATATTCTTAATTATTTCTCCCGCAAGCCCACCGTTTTGGGAGAGTAATGCCGCAAGAAGATGTTCCTCACCCACGTTGTTGTTACCGTTTTCCGTGGCAATTGACTGAGCCTCTCTTATAGCCTCTATAGATTTTTGTGTGAATTTATCTGCATTCATAAACTCATCCCCTTATATGATTTCGCTGTTTTGTCTTATATAGTCTTCGTATGCCGGACGTATCTCGTCAATGCTGTCCGAGAAGTACATCTTCATAGCGCTGTCAAAAAGATATACATAATCCGCTATGAGCTCGCCTGCCGACAATCCGCGTTTTGCACCCTTGCCCGCAAGCCCGTTTTCACGGTAGATGATAGGTCTTTTGAAAACTCCGTTTTCAAAGGTATCCTTTCCCGTAAACCCATATGCGTACTCAAGTTCAGCCCATGCGTTATAAAACTCAAGCATCTTTGAAAGAAGAGCCGGATTCGTTGTTCGTGTCGAAACCTTTATAACCCCCTGAGTGTGTTCCGGCTCCCTGTAAAGCTCTATTGAGTACTTAACAGTCGGGTTGTACTTGTAGCTTAAGGCTGTACGAACCGACATAACCGAAGATGTCGGCGGAGACAATTCGCTGAAGGTCTCACCGGCATAAAGTTGACGTGCAAGTTCATCAAATATACTGCTTATTCTTTTTTCGGGTGTAACAAGCGACACATACTCCGCCAAAATCTGATTTATCATATTCGAACGGTTTGTGCTGTTTAAGTACGCCAGCTTGTCCACCTTTGCTATAACATCATCCGCAAGCACCACTGAATAAACACTCTTTTTCATAATTGACCCCCTTGTCGTCTTGTTAATATTGTATTCACTTTTATATAAATTGTCAAGCGTTTTATATATATTTATTTACAAAATTTTTGCATAAAAGAAAGCCACCGGTGTTCCGATGGCAGTTATGATACAAAATGAAAATCGACTGTTAAATCCTCTTTGATTCTGCGGAAACAGCCTCGGCCATGGCACGTGCGCGCCAGGATACTGCCTCCGCCTTGTCGCCCAGCTTTTCATAGGCATCCGCTATAAACTCCATTATCTTTTTACGGTCGGATTCAGGCATATCAAATCCCGACTTAAGACAATTCTCAAGAGTGCTTATATATTTTTCCCATATCCCGTAGAACTGACTGCCCGAAAACATTTTTTCAGTTAAATTTTGAATAAAACCCATTAAAAATCACCTCAAAGCATACTATGAGGTGATTTTTTTATGGTTACTTTTTTTTTGCCGTCCGACTGTCTGTTATTACATCAAATTTTCAGAGGTTTTCTCTCAAAAACTTTATTTCGTTTTTGTCGGTTATGTTAAAAAAGTTTATACACTCGTCAAATGACTTGAACTTGTTGAATGAATTCTTTATAAGTTCAAGTCTGCCTTTTTCAATGCCACGAGCTTCACCTTGCAAGAGCCCTTCTGCTTTGCCTTG
>ENA-OPVH01000973-OPVH01000973.1-human-gut-metagenome-genome-assembly--contig:-NODE-973-length-15831-cov-1.820931_pt1 | contig 15831 bp, 10 predicted proteins | sample MGYA00241494_ERZ501980 | MGnify/ENA primary metagenome ERZ501980 (study PRJEB25962, sample SAMEA1964914) | human gut metagenome | biome: human gut; feature: human-associated habitat; material: faeces... | reverse complement strand
GCCCAACGGCGTCCGCTACTGCATGCGATCTCCCGTAAAAAATGGGAAAAAGAGCTGTCTGAAGATATCGAATACTATAAGTTCTTACAGTTCCTCTTCTTCCGCCAGTGGAAAGCTTTAAAAGAATATGCCAATGAGAGAGACATCGAGATCATCGGCGATATCCCCATCTTCGTCTCTCTGGACAGTGTAGACGTATGGGCGCATAAGGATCTGTTTCAGCTCGACACGAAGGGCTACCCTACCTGCGTAGCAGGCGTTCCGCCAGACTATTTCAGCACTACGGGTCAGCTCTGGGGAAATCCTCTCTATGACTGGAAGGCACATAAGGCGGACGGCTATGCCTGGTGGATTGCCCGGATCAAACATCAGATCAGCCTGACCGACTACCTGCGCATCGACCACTTCCGAGGCTTTGAAGCTTACTGGTCCGTACCTGCGGGGGAGGAGACAGCCATAAACGGCAAATGGGTCAAGGGGCCGAACGAAGCGCTGTTCCTGGCCATCCAGAAGGAACTGGGCGAGGATCTTCCGATTTTCGCTGAGGATCTGGGCGTCATCACACCGGAGGTAGAGTGGCTGCGTGACATGTTCCACTTTCCGGGTATGCGCATCCTCCAGTTTGCCTTTGAGGGACTGGGTGAAAGCGACTATCTCCCCCACAATTTTGACACGACCAACTGCATCTGCTACACAGGTACCCATGACAACAACACCACAGCCGGATGGTATGCAAATCTCCCGGAGGAGTGCCGCGATAAGATCCGCCGCTATGGAAATACAGACGGCGGCTGCATCGGACTTGATTTCATTCGCTTTTGCATGGGCAGCGTGGCAAAATACGCAATCTTCCCGATCCAGGATCTTCTGCAGCTCGGCAGTGAGGCGCGCATGAACACGCCGGGCGTGGCTGCCGCGAACTGGGCTTTCCGCTACGAGGCGCAGGATCTTACACAGGACCGCGCCGGATGGCTTCTGTCAACCACAAAACTGTTTGGACGTTAGGGGTATTGCGTATGATTCGATTAATTATTATTTTGCTTTCCGTGGTGGTCTTCCTGATTTTGTCCATTCCTGTTTTCTTCGTGGAATGGGTCATCGGGAAATTTGCCCCTCATGCCAGGGATATTTCTTCCCTCCGGATCGTTCAGTTTATGTTTAAGCTGATCCTGCTGCTGACGGGCAGCAAGATCCGGGTCATCGGCGAAGAAAATGTCCCAAAGGACACACCCGTCCTCTACATAGGTAACCACCGGAGCTATTTTGACATCGTAGTGACCTACGCCCGCTGTCCGGGACTTACCGGATATGTGGCGAAGGACAGCATGAAAAAGATTCCGCTGCTTTCCACCTGGATGAAACGGCTCTACTGCCTGTTTCTCGACAGGTCAAATATCAAGGAAGGCATGAAAACGATTTTAAAGGGCATCGAGCAGATCAAGGGCGGCATTTCCATGTGCATCTTTCCGGAGGGAACGCGAAATAAGGATGCCGACGCCCCTATGCTTCCCTTTAAGGAGGGCAGCTTTAAAATGGCGGAAAAGACAGGATGTCCCATCATTCCCATGGCTTTGACGAATACAGCCGATGTTTTTGAAAACCATATTCCCTGGATTCGTCCCGCGAATATTATTCTGGAATACGGCAAACCTATCTGCGTCAGGGAACTCACAAAGGATGAACGGAAATTCCTGGGCGCCTATACCCAGAAAGCGATCCAGGATATGCTGGATCAGCATCAAAACATGCTTTAAGGCTAAGGAAAGCTCCGGAGATTTTCTTCCTCCGGAGCTTTTACTTCCCACACTTTTATCATAATTGTATTGTAAAGTTCAGGTAGTATGTGAATAATAGTACCAAGGAGAAAGATGATCAGACATGGATAACACAAAAAAAATGATCTTTATCGTGGAGGATGATACCAAGCTGCGCCGGACGCTGGAGGATTTTCTTCACGCCAATAATTATCAGACTTTAAGCGCCAGGGATGGACAGGAAGCCCTTGATCTTTATTTTTCAAACAATCACAAGATCGACCTGATCCTGCTGGATGGTATGCTGCCGGAGGTAGACGGCTACGACGTGCTCAAATCTATCCGCGAATATTCGACGGTTCCCATCATTATGCTGACGGCCCGCGAATCCGAGGAGGATCAGCTCATGGGACTGGAAAACGGAGCTGACAATTACATCACGAAGCCCTTTCTTCTGCGCGTCTTAAAGGCCCACATGGAAGCGCTTTTAAAACGGGTCAACCCTGTTTCTGCCGAGGATATCCAGAAGGGCGCGCTGCATATTGAACCGGAATACCGGAAGGCCTATATGGATGGAGAGCTTTTAAATACTACGCCGAAGGAATTTGACCTGCTTTTATATTTTATCCAGAATGAAAATGTGGTCCTGACCAGAGAGGCGATCCTGGATGCCGTGTGGGGCTTCGACTATGACGGCGGCATCCGCACGGTGGATACCGTGGTAAAGCAGCTTAGGCGGAAAATGACAGAGCAGCACCCCTATATCCAGTCCATTTATGGGGTGGGCTACCGTTTCGAGGTGACAGACTATGAATAAACTACGCACTCAGGCTGTGATCGCCTTCTGCCTGTTTCTCGTCATCGTGCTGGGTGGAGCGAGCATCTTTTACTTCCTGTTCGCTGAGGATTACTATGTAGAAAAAAAGAAATCCCTGATGAACACTGCCTTCCAGAATCTCCGGCAGCTCGATCTGGACAATGTCGCTTATGAAAATGACATCTCCATCACCTCCCTGGAAAATGAAAGCTTCTCCCTGATCATATGCAACGAGAATTTTGAGCAGGTCTACTCCTCAAAAATCCGTTCTACGGATGACTCCATACAATATATCATGATTCCTGCAAAGGACCGTTTTTCTGAAGATGCCAGCGCCGTCTACGAAAAGGATGTTTACCGAAAACCAGTTTCCCTCTACGGGCTGATCCGGCAGGATGGAGCCACCTACTATATTTATATTTACGAAAACACCTCCTCCATCCGAAAAAGTATCAACTATGTCAATCACTTTCTAATGATGACGCTTCTGGTGGCGCTCATTTTGGGCAGCGGCTTTGCATGGCTGATCTGCACGCAGATCGTAAAACCTGTAGTGCGGATCAGCAATGTAGCAAAAAAGATATCGGAAAATGATTTTTCAGTCCGGGCCTCAGAGTCCATTCCTTCCTTTGAGCTGCAGCAGCTCGCCAAAAATATTAACCAGATGGCCGATAAGATTCAGCGGGATATCAACGATCTGAATAATTACAACTATTTGCTTCTGCGCCAGAACAGGAATATGGCGGAATTTGAAGATATCCGGAAAACCATCGTCAGCAAGATGACCCATGAGCTGAAAACTCCGCTGGCGATCATTTCCAGCCAGGTGGAAATGCTTCAGTATGAATATGATGACACGAAAAAGGATTACTATTTCTCCTCCATCATGGAAGAGATTGAAAAAATGAGCGGACTGATCAGCAATATCCTGAATAACTCCTTCACGGATTCATCTCTGCCCAGTACCCTGATGGCCAGAGATGATCTCTCAGTTCTTTTAGATACACTGATTCCCAAGTATACATGCTGGATGACTTCATCAAATATCCGCTTTTCAACTTCTGTTCAGGAGGACTGCTTTGCTGTATTTGATCCCATGCAGATCGAGCAGGTGGTCAACAACTACATTATGAATGCCTGGAACCATACCAAACCGGGACATCAGATCATCCTCACCCTGCGTCAGGACGAAGAAAGCCTCTACTGCTCTGTCTATAACGAAGGGAGCCACATTCCGGAAACGGAACAGGAACGCATATGGAAAAGCTTCTACCAGGCGGATCAATCAGAATCCAGCTCCTCCACAGAAATCGGCCTGGGACTTTTTATCGTCAGAGACATTATCCGCCTCCACCGGGGCACCTGCGGCGTGTTTAACTGCCGGAAGGGTGTGGAGTTCTGGTTTCGCCTGCCAAAAGCGTAATCCACATATTTCTATCACATCCATCCTGTATATTACAAAAGTGTGAATCGCATGTTATATTTTTGTAATCAAATCCTCCGCAGCAAGCTATTGGGATTTGATCCTCGCGGCACTCGCCAAATGTGCAGGCAAGTCTTCCCACTTGGCTCGTTGCTCGCGGGAATGATTGGAGGTGATCTGTCCCGGCGGCTGTAAAGCCGCACACCAAAGAAGGAGAAGCAGGACAGATTCGGCATCCCCGGCTTATATTCCAAAATACAAATCTTAGCCAATCTCTCCCTGCCGGGGAACTGTCCGGATGTCCTACAGCTCTTTCTCTGATACTTTGACACACGCAAAAAATGCAGTGCACTGCGGCATGAAAATCTTTTCAACTGCCGCAGGCACTGCGTTTTTCTATTTTCCTGGACAATCCGCCAGGTTGCAAGCCCGCTTACACCCCCGGCGAATGTCACAAAGCTCAGATCTCCTGCAATCTCTCTACTACTTTCTCAAAATGCATCCCGTGGGAAGCCTTCACCAGTATGGTATCATCCTCCTGTATGAGCCTGGGCAGCACCTCCAGAAGCGCTGCCAGCGTCGGCACCTGAAGCACCTCGCCGCAGCCGCCCGTCTGAAAAGCCGCCTCCGCCATATGGCGGCTGGCATCACCTACACAGATCAGAAGATCGATCTCATTTTCCGCCGCGTGGCAGCCTACACTGGCATGAAGCTCCGCTGCATTTTCGCCCAATTCAAACATATCTCCCAGGATCGCTACCTTCCGGTGCTCCGCATCCTTTAGAACGTCCAGAGAAGCCTTCATGGACACCGGGTTCGCATTGTAGCAGTCATCTATGATCAGCATATTTCCCTTTTCAATGATATGGAAACGCCCTCCCAGAGACTGAAGCTTTTCGATCCCCGCCCGGATCTGCTCCATAGTCAGACCCATCGTCAGACCCACGGCCGCCGCTGCGAGTGCGTTCAGTACCATATGATAACCGGGAATGGGGATCAATACGGAAATACTTTCTTCTCCCGCATGAATCCTGCATCGGATTCCCTTTAATCCCTTCGGCTCAATCTCATCGGCATAAATCTCTCTGCCGCTCTCTACGCCGAAAAATACCGGCCGGATCCCTTTCACTTCTTTTATTGTGGACAGCTTGTCATCATCCCCATTCAGGATGACTGTGCCGTCCTCCGCCAAATAGTCGAATATCTCAGACTTTGCCCGAAGAATGCCGTCCCTGTCCTTTAAAAACTCCAGATGGCACTGACCAATGTTCGTCATCACACATACATCGGGACGCGCGATCTTACTTAACCGGTGCATTTCTCCAAAATCACTGATCCCCATCTCCAAAACCGCCACCTGATGTTCCTCCCGAAGCCGGAACACAGTCAGGGGCAGACCAAGCTCATTATTGAAATTCCCCAGAGTTTTCAGCACATGATACTTCTCGGACAGCACAGAAGCGATCACTTCCTTCGTGCTGGTCTTTCCCACGCTTCCGGTAATGCCCACCACCCGGACAGCAAGCTGCTGCCTGTAAAATTCCGCCATATCCTTTATGGCCTGCAGGGAGGATTCCACCTGGATCCATGCGCCATCCGCCGCCTCCGGCTCATGCTCCGCGATCACACAGAGCGCTCCCTTTTCAAACACGGACGGGATAAAATCATGCCCGTCCACACGCTCTCCCTTTACCGCTACGAACAGGCAGCCTTCCGCCGCCTGTCTGCTGTCTGTGGTGATGCTGCTCACCTCACGTTCTGCTGTTTCCTCTGTTCCATGATATACGCCGCCGCACACCTGTGCGATCCGGCGTGGAGTCATATGTTTCATGCCTTATCCACTCCTTATTTCCCGTTTCAATCCACGCTCCGTTCCAATCGCTACGAAACCTCAATCAGCCTCTCACAAAGATCCGCAAAGGACATCCCTCTCGCCTGCGCCTCCTGCGGAAGCAGGCTGGTAGGTGTCATACCCGGCAGCGTATTCGCTTCCAGACAGAACATCTCTCCCTGCTCATTCATGAGGAAATCGATGCGCCCGTAGCTTTTCAGCCGAAGCGCCTCGTATGCTTTGACGGCATACGCCTGCATCCTTTCTGTCTGTTCTTTCGTCAGCTCTGCCGGACATGTCTCAATGGTGCTTCCCGGCTGATATTTATTTTTATAGTCATAAAATCCCTCCAGGGGAGCGATCTCTATGATCGGATAGGCTTCTCCGTCCACCACACCTACGGAAAATTCCCGGCCCTTTACGTATGCCTCCAGCACCACCTCCGGCTCATAGGAGAACGCCTCCTCCAAAGCCTTTTCGAATGCCTCCTCCGTCTCTGTGATATAGACGCCCACACTGGAACCTCCGCAGCAGGTCTTTACCACACAGGGGAGACCGATGCCATAGGCTGCCGCTGTTTTCCTCGGCTGCTCTCTCTTCACCAGGATCCCCGCCGGAGTCGGTACGCCGTTCTCCCGGAAAAGCTGCTTGGAAAGTCCTTTATCCATAGCAAGCGCACTGCCCAGATAGCCGCTTCCCGTATACCGGATGCCGAACAGGTCGAAGGCGGCCTGTACCTTCCCATTTTCCCCGTTTTCCCCGTGCAGCGCCATAAACACAATGTCCGCTGCCCTGCACAGCTCCAGCACCTGCGGTCCAAAAAATTCTTTTCTCTCCCGGACGGATGCCTCTACCTGGTCATCAAAGCTTCTCATATAAGCCGCCGCAGCCGCCACATCATACGTTTCTGTAAATGCTCTCTCCGGGTCTGCCCCTTCCTGCCCGAACCAGACATCCAGCAGTACCGCCCTGTGCCCTTTTTCTCTCAATGCCGTACACACCTTTGTGCCGGATACAATGGAAATCTCCCTCTCCGTGCTGATGCCTCCTGCCAGAACTACGATATTCACAATCCTTTTCCTCCTGTCTGTCCTTTGCAAAATCTGTAACCGCGCAGATTCGCTCACTGCTACCTGCAAAAAATCTATAAAAATCCTTCTCCGCCGCTGCCGTCCGAACAGCAGCCGAACGTCATCAATCATATAGTTCTTTATCCGGCAGCGTCATTCTCCCATATCTACTACCGGAACATCATCGCTTTCCGGCTGCTGCTGGGACTCTGACTGCTTCTGATCCGTGATATCTTTTCCATCCTTATCAAGAACTCTCGTTTCCGCAGGCTGGGGGATATTCTGCGTTCCCTTCCCCTGATCCGATGCACCGCTGTAGCAGATGACCGGATCGCCCACGGAAATATTCTCAAAGATGATCTTCGCCTGTTCCCAGGGCGTATTAATACATCCATGAGAACCGTCCGACTTATAAATCGTCCCTCCATAGGTGCTTCTCCACTTTGAATCATGGATTCCCACTCCTTCACAGAAAGGCATCCAGAAATCTACCGGCGTTTTGTAGTCCTCTCCCTTTAATACGGCCTTCTCTTCTTTATTATATATACAATAAATGCCGTCAGGAGAACCATTCTTCTTGCTGGTGTTTCCCGTCACGACCGGCGTGTCCACCAGAAGCTCTCCGTCTTTGTAAAACCACATGCGCTGGTTCGTATAGTCAATCTCCACATAGGTATCTCCGATATCGTCGCCGCCCTCGCCATAGGCCCTTGCTGACTCCAGATATACCGGCGTGCGCTCCGTGGATTCTGCATTTTTCAGGATTTCCAGAAGTGCATCCACCTCGGACGCCTCGTCGATCTTCCATCCGTAGGTCTCATGCTTTACGGTAACTGTCTCTCCAAGGCTGGTCGTAAACTCCATCTTATTTCCAAAGGTGTCATATTTGTCAGACAGCGCCGCCATCCAGTCCGCTACCTTATTCCAGTTAAACTCCACATTCAGATTTTCATCCATCTCCATCCAGTCCCGGATGGTGCTGTAGTCCAGAATCACCTGTGTCCCGCCTACATGATATGTAATCACTTCATGAAAATATTTGTTCAGCTTTTCTGCCTTTGCGGTAAGCTGCTTATCCTCCTTCGTCACAGCAGGCTTTTTGTAGCAGTCACCGGCTTCCAGATCCACTTCTGTCTCCCCGGCGTCTACCGCCGCTTTTACCAGTTCATACACCTGAGCCGCATCCAGCTCATCGCCTTCTACCTCCGGTTCGATCACATAGCCCTCGTCTGTCTCCTTTATCTCGGCATCCTTCGGCTTTGTTATCTTCTCCCCGTCAAAGCAGTCCAGCGATTCCAGGGCTTTTTTCAGCATGTCCGGATCGTAGGTCGTCTGCGCCGTCATGGTATAGGTAGTCGGATGAAATACCGCCGAAAGCCACAAAAAGGAATTCTGCGTATCCTTCAGATCCTGCACCGCACCATCCGAGACATAAGAAAAATCCATCAGTCCCCCGTCAATATTTTCCTGCTTTCCTCCTCTGAGCTTTAAAAACACCGTGTAGTCCGAAACGTCTGTGGCGATCAGCACCTCCGCCTCCTCCACAGTCTTCCGGGACACATCCATGCCGTTGATCTCCGACCCTGGAAAAAAACGGTTGTTAAAATAAACGCTGACTCCCAGATACACAGCGATCATTACCAGAACCACTACGCTAAATACATATAAAGCTATCTTTGTACCTTTCTTCATACCCCTTATCCTTTTCTGAAACATAAATCTACAGTAACTTTCCGGACGTTCTGCTCCTAAGGAATTGCCGCCCGTTTCCCCTACTCTCACATTTTATCATGTATCACTGAAATGTAAATAATCGAATTGTAAATTCACCTTTTTTTTACTGTAAAAGTCCCGGACAGCGGATGAGCAGATGGGTAAGCTTGCATTGCATAAGCAATCAACTTTTACTTATGGTAATGATTCAGCATAAGCTGAATCATGTCCGTTTAGAAAAAACGTCGGAGATGAAACCCTTGTGCAGATGTGAAAACAGGGATATAATAAGGCTATTAAATTTGTATTGTGAGGAATCTGCTATGGAATACTTTGATATCCGGACGCCCGAGGGAAAAATTACAGGCCAGATCAAGGAACGCTCTCAGGTACACCGGGACGGGGATATACACGGAACTTCCCACACCTGGCTGTTCCGGAAAAATGCCCGGGGAGAATGGGAGGTCCTGCTTCAGAAGCGAAGCGCCGATAAAGACTCTTTTCCCGGATGCTACGATATTTCCTCCGCCGGACATATTCCTGCCGGAGAAGATTACCTTCCTTCTGCCCTCCGGGAACTGAAAGAAGAGCTTGGCATCACAGCCGCTCCGGAGGATATGCACTATGTAGGGATGCACGATGCCAAAATACATACAGAATTTTACGGGAAGCCCTGGAACAACCACGAACTGAGCGCCGTCTATGTGCTATTCTGCGATATGGAAGCGGACCAGATGAAGATCCAGAAGGAAGAGATCGAGGAAGTCCGGTGGATCTCTTTTTCGGAATGCCTGGAAAGGATGAAAGACGGTACGCTGAATCACTGCATTTTTGAGGATGAGATGGAAATGCTGGCCGGATTTCTGGACAGACTGACAGACGATTAACAGAAAGGATTTTCATGTCATGGGAAAAGAGACAAAAACAAATGCGATGCGTATTTTAGACAGGAATAAGATTCCCTATGAGGTCATAAATTATGAATGTGATACCTTCATCGACGGGCTCCACACCGCCGAAAAGACCGGCGCCCCTGTGGAACAGTCCTTCAAAACTCTGGTGGCTCAGGGAAAAAGCAGAGAATACTATGTATTCGTAATTCCCATCGCCGAAGAGGTTCATCTGAAAACGGCGGCAAAGGTCGTGGGCGAAAAGTCCGTCGAAATGATCCACGTCAAAGATATCACAAAAATTACCGGATACGTCCGGGGCGGCTGCAGCCCGCTGGGTATGAAGAAGCAGTTTCGCACCGTCATTGACAAGAGTGCGGAAGGCTTCGAACAGATCTATGTGAGCGGCGGCCGTCTGGGTTCCAGTATCAAGGTGTCCCCGCTGGCACTGGCGGAGGTCGTGAAAGCTGTATTTGCTGATATTACCGAAGGATAATTCCAACTTCAAAACAAGGGCGGGATCTACTCCCGGCCTGCCAGATATACAAATTCATCATTGATCCGTTCCATCGCATAGTCCTTATCAAGAATCGCGTCCACAAAGTCTGCTCCGGAGGAATCTACCGGACACAGCCTGACCGCGAGGCGGCTTTCTGCCTCCTCCTGCGTCATATCATCGAGAAATACCCTCTCGCCTGTCCGGAACATATGGGAGGACACCAGAAGCGCATCTCCGATTTCAAATCCGTCTTCCTGCATTTCCGAAAGCTGTTTGGTCAGATCCTGCCCGGTGATCAGTCCTGTGACTGTGATCGTCTCCCCGAAGAACTTATTTTTTATAGAAACCACCTGCACCTCTACGTTCGGAAATTGTTCTGTGACCTGCCCGGCAAGCTGCCGGATATTCTTCTCACTGATCACGCCCGTAGCGATTGTCACCTTTCTGCTGATCTTGCGGTCGATTGTATCATCCTCTGAAAGCTCCTCTAAGCGCTCCCGCACTTCCTCTCTCAGCAGGCGCACCATCCCGACGCCATTTTCCAACTGGATATAGCCGTCATACCGCTCCGCCTCCGGCACGTCCTGCCCCGCCAGGTGGTACAGCTCATCGCTGGCATGCACAAAGTGAATGCCGTATCTTTCCATACATTCCCGCTGCTTCTGCTCCACGATTGCGATCGTCTCCCGTGCTTTTTCCTGTCCGATGACCTCCAGCGGAAACAGACCGTCCCGGAACTTCGTAAGCCCTGCCGGGACCACCGACACGCTCCGCATACAGGGAATGTACTTTTCCAGGTCATTCAGGGTGCGCACCAGCTCTTCCCCGTCATTAACCCCCTGACACATGACCACCTGACCGTTCATCTCGATCTGATGCTCATAAAGCCTGTCCAGATACTTCAATACCTTTCCGGCGAAACGGTTGTGGAGCATCTGACAGCGCAGCTCGGGATTCGTGGTCTGGACAGAAATATTGATGGGCGCCAGATGATAGCGGATGATCCGGTCGATGTCCTTTTCCTTCATATTCGTCAGCGTAATATAATTTCCCTGCATGAAGGAAAGCCTGGAGTCATCATCCTTAAAATACAGGGTATCCCGCATTCCTTCCGGCATCTGGTCGATAAAGCAGAAAATACATTTGTTGCAGCAGGAACGGTAATCGCTCATCAGGTCTGTCTCAAACTCCACGCCCAGATCCTCGTCATATTCCTTCTCAATCTCCAGCAGCCACTCCTCGCCGTCCGCCTTTCGGATCAGCACATTGACCAGCTCATCCTTAATATCAAAACGGTAGTCAAACACATCCTCGATCATCTCGCCGTTGATCTCCAGAAGCTGGTCTCCCGGTTCGATCTCCATCTCCTCTGCGATCGAGCCGGGCATGACAGCCGTGATCACATGACCTTTTCTGCGCCTTTTTTCACGGTCTTTCTTTCTCATATCCGTTTCCTTTCCTGATAACAAACAGGGTAGCAGTTCAGCCGCGCCCGTTACTATGTGCTCATTCATGCAGGCATGACTCGCCCATAGTATCAGGCATGGCTGAACTGTTAACAAACAGGGCTGCCGCAGATGCAGCAGCCCTTACAAGCTCTTACTCTTCTGTCACAGAAACGAGTTCCTCCGCTTCTTCCATTACCGGAATTTCCGCTTCCGGCTCTATCTCCTGCATATCCATCTCAGAGATTCCAAGCTCCATATCGATATCATCGTTTTCCTCTTCCTCTTCAAATCCGGTGTCCAGCTTTACATTCCTGTAACGCTTCATTCCGGTTCCGGCAGGAATCAGCTTACCGATACATACATTTTCCTTTAATCCGATCAGCGGATCGACCTTTCCCTTGATGGCCGCCTCGGTCAGAACCTTCGTCGTCTCCTGGAAGGATGCCGCAGACAGGAAGGAATTTGTTGCCAGAGACGCCTTCGTGATTCCCAGCATCACCTGTTTTCCTTCTGCCGGTTCACCGCCCTCAGCAATTATCTTCTCATTCACATCCTCAAAGTCAAGAACATCTACCAGAGTACCCGGCAGCAGATCGGTATCTCCGTTATTCTCAATACGGATCTTCTTCAGCATCTGACGCACGATAACTTCGATATGTTTATCGTTGATCTCCACACCCTGCAGACGGTATACGCGCTGCACCTCACGGATCATGTAATCCTGAACGTCACGGACGCCTTTGATCTTCAGCAGGTCATGCGGGTTTACACTACCCTCTGTCAGCGCATCTCCTGCCTCCAGATATGCTCCGTCCTGAATCTTGATCCTGGAGCCATATGGGATCAGGTACGTCTTTGCCTCACCTGTCTCATTGTTCGTTACGACAACTTCACGCTTCTTCTTCGTATCCTTGATATTTGCCACTCCTGCGATTTCCGTGATAATAGCAAGGCCCTTCGGCTTACGGGCCTCAAAAAGCTCCTCGACACGGGGAAGACCCTGTGTGATATCGCCTCCCGCCACACCGCCGGTATGGAAGGTACGCATGGTAAGCTGTGTACCCGGCTCACCGATGGACTGCGCTGCAATGATACCTACAGACTCACCGACCTGTACCGGCTCACCGGTAGCCAGGTTCGCACCGTAACATTTCGCACAGATACCAATGTGGGACTTACAGGATAAGATCGTACGGATCTTGATCTTTTCAAATGGTTTTCCATTCTCATCCACACCTTCTGCCATCACCCGCGCCGCGCGCTTCGGCGTGATCATGTGGTTCGCCTTCACGATGATCTCTCCGTCCTTATTCCGGATCGTCTCACAGGAGAAGCGTCCCGTAATACGCTCCTGAAGGCTCTCGATCTCTTCCTTTCCGTCTGCAAAAGCTTTTACATACATGCCCGGAATCTCCGCTCCCTCTTTCGAAGCGCAGCAGTCTGTCTCACGGATGATCAGGTCCTGTGAAACATCTACCAGACGTCTCGTCAGATAACCGGAATCGGCGGTACGCAGAGCCGTATCGGACAGACCTTTACGTGCTCCATGCGCGGACATGAAATACTCCAAAACGTCCAGACCTTCACGGAAGTTCGATTTGATCGGCAGCTCAATGGTGTGTCCTGTCGTATCTGCCATCAGTCCACGCATACCTGCAAGCTGCTTGATCTGCTTATCGGAACCACGGGCTCCGGAGTCCGCCATCATGAAGATGTTGTTGTACTTATCCAATCCATCCAGCAGAGCCTTCGTCAGAATATCGTCGGTGGTCTTCCAGGTCTCTACGACCTCCTTATAACGCTCTTCCTCCGTGATCAGACCTCTCTTATAGTTCTTTGTGATACGGTCTACCGTATCCTGTGCCTTCTGAATCAGCTCCGGCTTTTCAGGCGGCACGGTCATATCAGAAATGGATACGGTCATGGCTGCTCTCGTGGAATATTTATATCCCATCGCCTTGATGTCGTCCAGCACCTCTGCGGTCTTTGTAGCGCCGTGGGTGTTGATGACCTTCTCCAGAATCTGTTTCAACTGTTTCTTTCCAACCAGGAAATCCACTTCCAGCTTCAGGAAATTCTCCGGATTGCTCCTGTCTACAAAGCCCAGATCCTGCGGAAGAATCTCATTGAAGATGAAACGTCCCAGAGTGGACTCTACAATACCTGTCTCCACCTCGCCGTCCGGTTTTTTCTTGGAAATACGGACCTTAATTCTTGTCTGGAGCTTCAGCGCCTTATTTTCATAGGCGAGAATTGCCTCATTTACACTCTTAAAGCATTTCCCTTCCCCGAGAGAACCTGGTCTTTCCTGAGTCAGATAATAAATACCAAGTACCATATCCTGAGAAGGAACTGCCACCGGGCCTCCATCGGAAGGCTTCAGCAGGTTGTTCGGTGAGAGCAGAAGGAAACGGCACTCTGCCTGCGCCTCCACGGAAAGAGGAAGATGCACAGCCATCTGGTCGCCGTCGAAGTCCGCGTTGAAGGCGGTACACACCAGCGGATGCAGCTTGATCGCCTTGCCCTCTACCAGAATCGGCTCAAATGCCTGGATACCCAGTCTGTGCAGTGTGGGGGCACGGTTCAGCATAACCGGATGCTCCTTGATGACCTCCTCAAGCACATCCCACACCTCTGTCTCCAGACGCTCTACCATTTTCTTTGCACTCTTGATATTATGGGAAATTCCTTTCGCCACCAGCTCTTTCATAACGAAAGGCTTAAACAGCTCGATCGCCATCTCTTTCGGCAGACCGCACTGGTAAATCTTCAGCTCCGGTCCAACGACAATAACGGAACGGCCGGAATAGTCAACACGCTTTCCCAGCAGGTTCTGACGGAAACGTCCGGATTTACCCTTCAGCATGTCAGACAGAGACTTGAGCGCCCTGTTTCCGGGCCCTGTAACGGGACGGCCCCGACGTCCGTTGTCGATCAGAGCATCGACCGCCTCCTGAAGCATACGCTTCTCGTTACGCACGATGATCTCCGGTGCGCCCAGCTCCAGAAGCCTCTTCAAACGGTTGTTTCTATTGATGATCCTTCGATATAAATCATTCAGGTCAGAAGTTGCAAAACGTCCTCCGTCAAGCTGGACCATCGGACGCAGATCCGGCGGAATCACCGGAACCACCGTCATGATCATCCACTCCGGGCGGTTTCCGGACTCACGGAAAGCCTCTACCACTTCCAGACGCTTGATGATTCTTGCGCGTTTCTGCCCCGTGGAATCCTTTAAGTCCCTTTTTAACTCTGCGGAATCCTTCTCCAGATCGATAGCTTCCAGAAGCTCCTTGATCGCTTCCGCACCCATGCCGGCACGGAAGGCAGAACCGTATTTTTCTCTGGCTTCCTGAAACTCTCTCTCCGTGAGCACCTGCTTATACTGCAGATCAGACTCTCCTTTATCCAAAACGATATAATTAGCAAAATACAGTACCTTTTCCAGAGTTCTCGGTGAGATATCCAGAATCAGTCCCATTCTGGAGGGAATTCCCTTGAAGTACCAGATGTGGGACACCGGGGCTGCCAGCTCGATGTGTCCCATGCGCTCACGGCGCACACTGGATTTTGTGACTTCTACGCCGCATCGGTCGCAGATTACGCCTTTATAGCGGATTTTTTTGTATTTTCCACAGTGACACTCCCAGTCCTTGCTCGGTCCAAAGATCCGCTCGCAGAACAGTCCGTCCTTTTCAGGTTTCAAGGTTCTGTAATTTATGGTTTCCGGTTTTTTCACCTCACCCCTTGACCATTCTCTGATCTTATCCGGAGATGCCAAACCGATTTTAATTGCATCAAAAGTCATTGGCTGATACACTTCATTGCTCGTTGTTTCTGGCATTGATCGTTCTCCTTTCAAACAGGCTCTATCACGCCTCTCTGTCTATTCCTCATGACATCTGTCATCAGGACCTTACTGTTCCTCTTCGATATCAAAGGACTCCTCCAGTGTAAGCACCGCATCGTCCTCTTCCTCTGCCACGTCTATCAATTCTCCGCCTTCAAACTCCTGCTGTGTATATCCGTGGCTTCCAAAGGATTCCTGCTTATCGCTGTATCTTCTGTCATCATCCATAATGTGGTTGATGTCGGTATCACCGTAATCTACGGTCTCCATGATCTCTACTTCTTTCTGCTCTCCATTCTCTTCCCGGAGCACCTTTACGTCCAGCCCCAGGGACTGCAGCTCTTTTAACAATACCTTGAAGGATTCCGGAATTCCCGGTTCCGGGATATTGTCACCCTTGATGATCGCCTCGTAGGTCTTCACACGTCCGATAACATCATCTGATTTCACAGTCAGGATCTCCTGCAGTGTGTAGCTCGCACCGTATGCCTCCAGTGCCCAAACCTCCATCTCTCCGAAACGCTGTCCGCCAAACT
>ENA-OPVH01000971-OPVH01000971.1-human-gut-metagenome-genome-assembly--contig:-NODE-971-length-15887-cov-2.066700_pt1 | contig 15887 bp, 14 predicted proteins | sample MGYA00241494_ERZ501980 | MGnify/ENA primary metagenome ERZ501980 (study PRJEB25962, sample SAMEA1964914) | human gut metagenome | biome: human gut; feature: human-associated habitat; material: faeces... | reverse complement strand
GGCTACCTGCGACATGATCCTGCCTCCTGTCCCCAACAGATTTCCCCGCTTGTCCAGGAAACGAAACCCTAAGGCTTGCAGCATACCTAACCCTGCATCGTTGGTGGCACTGCCGCCCAAGCCAATATAGATAGTCTTTGCACCCGCGCGAACCGCACGAAGCATCAGTTCGCCCACGCCATAGGTTGTGGCCTCCAACGCCGCCGACTCCGTGCAAGGTGAATACCCAATACCCGCCGCTTCGGCCATCTCAATAACAGCCGACTCGTGCTCGTCGTCCACCAGCATCCGGGCAGACACGCGGTCGCTCAAGGGGCCTGCAACCTCGCAGGTTGAAAGCACGCCGGCGCGTGCGGCGATGGCGTCGAGCGTTCCCTCGCCACCGTCCGCCAGCGGCAATGCGTGCACCTCGGCATCGGGCCACACACGGCGCATGCCTTCGGCAACGGCCTCCTCCGCCTGCGCGCTCGAAACGCTGCCCTTAAAGGAATCAATCGCCAACAGCACACGGCGGGGCCGGCGACACGCGGGGCCAAAGCCGAGCGTCTCGTCGGCGAGATCTCCAACACCCACAAGCGCCTCAGCGTGGGCCGCATGCGCCTCAAGGTTCAAACCGCAACCGCAACCGATGCCGTCGACACCACGCAGACCAGCAAAATAGCTGCTCAGCATCTCGCGGCACTCGCCTGCCAGCACGCCGGCGGTTACATTAAACCGATGGTTCAGGCGCGAATCGGCATTCAGGTCGTACAGCGAGCCCAGCGCACCCGCCTTGGCATCGGCCGCGCCATACACGCAACGCCCCACGCGCGCGTTAACCATAAGCCCCGCACACATGCAGCAAGGCTCGAGCGTTACATAGACCGTGCAATCGGAAAGGCGCCAGCGACCGAGCGACCGAGCGGCAGCGCACAGGGCCGCGAACTCTGCATGCGCCGAAGGGTCCTGGTCGAGCTCGCGACGATTATGCGCCCGTGCGACAATTTCGCCCGTGCGCACCACCACGGCACCAATCGGTACCTCGCCCACCGCAGCAGCGGCGCGCGCCTCGGCCAGCGCCTCGCGCATGAACTTCTCGTCGATTTCGGTGCTCGTCATCGTTCGCCTTCCCTGTTGCAAATTCAAAACGATGCTATCATTACGACTCACGGAGAGATGGCAGAGCGGTTGAATGCGGCGGTCTTGAAAACCGTTGAGCGCGAGAGCGTTCCGGGGGTTCGAATCCCCCTCTCTCCGCCACTTCTAGTGATGCACCGGCGTCATGGTGCGCTCAAACAGCGCATCGACCACGTCGGCTATCTCGGGTCGACGCTCAAGATCGTGGCCCGATTCCCACCAATTTGTGAACAGTCGAATAATGCCACCGGCGATAAACTCCGATGTTGTCTCGAGCGAAACGGGCGCCAGGGCATCTTCGGCAAGCGAGCTCATCACACGCTCACGGATGGAACGCGCAATGCGGTCGCAAATCATGCCGGTCAGCATGCCCGACATGCTGCTTGCCAAAATGTTATCCATGAGTTGCTCATGTGCCAGAATCATATTCATGGCATCTTCAAAGACCTCATGACGAAGCGCCTGTACGTCATCAAACGGCTCCGCGTCCGCTGCATCGGTCCGGTTTTGCGGCAGGCCCGTCATAAGCTCATCGATATAGAAGGCAAAGTAATCGTTTTTATCGCGAAAATGCTTATAGAACGTCGTGCGGCGAATCAGGGCCCGGTCGCAAAGCATGGCAACCGTCAAATCCTCAAACCGATGCTCTTCCAAAAGCTCGGTAAAGGCATCGAACAGGGCACGATAGGTTTTCTTGATGCGAAGGTCCATCCGTATCGCCATCCTCAAGGCGTAGACAGCATTCCTTAATTTGTCGCATATCTTACACCTGTACCACCCGTTCGTTATTGGCGCCCCCTCCCTGGTTGAAACACAACGCTTACCGGAAAGTTCGGCACGGCAAAACGTTGCGGGTATACTAGTAGCGTTATACCAACGGCAGCTGGCGCATGCCGCCGCGGCCATTCGAAACGGAGACATCATGCTTCCCGTCATCATCGGTATCGTTGTTCTCGTTGTGATTGCCTGTGCCATCGCCGGCATCTACAACAACATGGTCACCAAGCGCAATCGCATCGATAACGCCTGGCAGAACATCGACACGCAGCTGCAGCGCCGCAACGATCTGATCCCTAACCTGGTCGAGACCGTCAAGGGCTACGCCAAGCACGAGCAGGACACGCTCGCCGCCGTGGTCAACGCGCGCAACGCCGCCGTGAGCGCCACCACCCCCGAGGCCAAGATGGAAGCGGACAACGTGCTGACCGGTGCGCTGCGCCAGCTCTTTGCCGTCGCCGAGGCCTACCCCGACCTTAAGGCGAACACCAACTTTACGCAGCTCCAGTCCACACTCGAGGACACCGAGAACAAGGTGAGCTACGCGCGCCAGAGCTACAACGATTGCGTGCTCAGCTACAACAACGCCATCCAGACGTTCCCGGCTGTTATCTTTGCCGGCATCTTCCAGTTTAAGGAGCGCCAGGGCTTCGAGGCCGCCGAGGCCGCCCGCCAGGCACCGACCGTCAAGTTCTAGTGAGCCGTTGACGCATTCACAACCGTTTTTACATAAACCGCCCCGTCGAATGCATACTTCGACGGGGCGGTTTCCTTTGTCGCGAAGGTCCCCCTCAAGGCGCCGTGCATTTTTGTGAGTATTCAGCATGCCCGACAGCTTCGAGCGCCACGATAAATGCCAAAGACCGCGAATATTCCTGCAAATCAAACGCTGTCAGCCCATAGCCCCGCCCATCATTCGTAGAAAACATCGATAAATCCCGATTTTTCGCCCGAGGTCGGTATGCAAGGGCCTTCGATTGCAGAATACTCGCAAAAATGCACGTCGCCACCACCCCCACATGGCTCGAAGCAAAACAAAAGCGCGGCCAAAAGGCCGCGTACCATCTTTAATTCAGATCTATATTGCCCGTAACGGCAGTACCGAGGTAACGCAGTCCCGAGGGCAACCTACCTTTCCGGCGCACTCCGCAGGACGAAAGAACCTCCGCCGCACGAAGTGCGCAGCGAAGGTTCTTTCATGTCCGAGGACGCGCCGGAAAGGTAGGTTGCCCTCGGGCCGGACATACAAGGCAGCTTATGCGACGGTGTAAACCCAGTTGTGCTTATCCTCGACAGCACCGGACTGAATACCAGTCAGGGTCTCGCGGAGCTTCTTCATCACGGGGCCGATCTCGGTGCAGCCAGCCGGGAAGGTCACGGTCTCATCGGCACCGTAGACCTTGTTGTCGATCTCGCCCACCGGGGAGATGACGGCAGCAGTGCCGCACAGGCCGCACTCCACAAAGGTGCCGGCCTTGACCTCGGCCCACTCGACGGGACGCTGGTCGACGGTCATGCCCAAATCCTCGGCAACCTGAACGAGCGAGCGACGGGTGATGGAGGGCAGGATGGAGTCGGTGTGCGACTGCGGAACGACGAGGGTGCCGTCCTCCTTCACGAACAGGACGTTGGCGCCACCGGTCTCCTCGACATAGGTGCGGGACTCGGAGTCGAGATACAGGTTCTCGGCATAACCCTCGCGATGGGCCTCCATCGTGGGCTTAAGGGACATGGCGTAGTTCAGGCCGGCCTTGATGTTGCCGGTGCCATGCGGTGCGGCGCGGTCGTACTCGGAAACGCGCAGCTTGACGGGCTTGAGGCCACCCTTAAAGTACGGACCGACCGGAGTCACGAGAATACGGAACGTGTACTCAGGAGCGGGAGCCACGCCAATCACGTCACCGGAGCCGATCATAAACGGACGGACATACAGAGTCGCGCCGGAGCCGAAGGGCGGAACCCAGGCGGCGTTGGCAGAAACGACCTGCTTAACGGCCTCAACGAACTTGTCCTTGGGGAACGGGGGCATCTCGAGGCGCTGGGCAGAGTTATACATGCGCTCGGCGTTCATGTCGGGACGGAAGCAGACGATGCTGCCGTCCTCGGCGGTGTAGGCTTTCAGACCCTCAAAGACCTCCTGGCAGTAATGGAAGATGCCGCCGCACTCGGAGACGTGCAAGGTGTGGTCGGTGGTCAGGCCGCCCTCGTCCCACTCGCCGTCCTTCCAATGGGCCTCGTAACTGTAATCGGTCTTCATGTAGCCAAAGCCGAGGCTACCCCAATCGATATCCTTCTTCTCGACAGTCATATGTCGCTCCTTACATACACAGTTGCATACTCGCGAACTCGCACGCAAGGACCGAGGCCGACCGCGTCGCAACGTCGCACGCCCGGAGCGTAGAGCCGGACGGGACACGCGGGCAACACCAAAGCCCATGGCACATCGATTCGCATGCAGGAGATTGTACTCCCCGTACGCGTCTGATAAAACGCTTTTCTTTAACTAAGTAAAGTATTTTCATTTGACCGAAGCATAAAGGCCCGCCACCGTAATCGGTGACGGGCCTCAACGACACAGTTTGTGCGCTGCCTCGAGCTATGCGTTCTTTTTGCCCAGCTTAGCCTTAACCAAGCCGACCACGGTCGGAATGATCGACACGGCGACGATGCCGATAATCAGCAGCTCAAAGTGCTCCTGCACAAAGGGAATGCCGCCAAAGAAGTAGCCCAGCAGCGTAAAGACCGTTGACCAGGTAATGCCGCCCAGCACGTTAAAGATGACAAAGTTGCGCCAGTGCATGCCGCCCATGCCGGCGATAAAGGGCACAAAGGTGCGGATAAACGGAAAGAAGCGACCCAGGAAGATGGCCAGGTGGCCCCACTTGTCCAAGAAGTCCTCGGACTTTTTGATGCGCTCGGGCGTCATGGCCTTTACCTTGCCCGAGGCGATGATCTTGCGGCCAAAGAAGTGGCCGATCATAAAGTTGCACTGATCGCCCAGGATGGCTGCGGCCCATGCGGTGGCCAGAAGCGCCACGATGTTAAAGCCGCCGTTGTGGGCAAAGAAGCCCGAGGCAAACAGCAGCGAATCGCCGGGAAGGAACGGGAAGAACACCACACCCGTCTCGATAAAGATGATCAGGAACACGCAGCCGTAGGCCATAAGCGGGCCGGCGGCGATCCAGCTGGCGATCGCGGTGCGCGGATCCTTAAGCAGCTCGGCGATAAAATTGATGAAACCCATGAAGTAAAACCTCTCAGTTGTGGGCGCGGATACGTCCAAGTTGACCAGTATACGGTTGCGGCGCCCCCTCGTGCGCAACCCCACAAAAGCATGACTCCATTACCAGCAAGTTTGCATAACTGACACCTGTCGCGCAAAGCCGCCAAGATTGTTCTTCCTAATCCCTAGCGAATCGCTATACTTTATTGAATCGCATTGCCATGGCGCTAAGGGAGGGCGGCCAGTGAGCTTTATCAATACCATTCGCGAGGACATCAAGACCGTCCAGGCGCAGGACCCCGCCGCGCAAAGCGGTCTGGTCATCTTCCTTTCCTATCCTGGCCTGCACGCCAAGTGGAACCACGTACCCGAGCATTGGCTCTGGGAGCATGGACATCGCTCGCTCGCCCGCGTGCTCTCGCAAATCACCCGCCACATCACCGGCGTCGAGATTCATCCTGCCGCACAGATCGGCAAGCGCTTCTTTATCGACCACGCCATGGGCGTCGTCATCGGCGAAACCACCGTCGTGGGCGACAACTGCGTGCTCTACCAGGGCGTCACGCTCGGCGGCACCGGTAACGAGACCGGCAAGCGCCACCCCACCCTGGGCAACAACGTCACCGTGGGCACGGGCGCCAAGGTGCTCGGCAACATTCGCATCGGCAACAACGTCAAGATCGGCGGCAACTCGGTTGTCGTCAAGGACGTGCCCGACAACTGCACCGTCGTGGGCGTGCCGGGACGCATCATCAAGCGCAACGGCTGCCGCGTGTTCGAGGAGAGCTTCGACGCCAAGCAGCACCGCGAGTACATGCCCGACGACGCCGCCGAGCAGTCCGCGCTCAACCGTCAAGGCATCACCGAAAACGCCCGCCGCGTCAAGGAACTCGAGCGAGAGGTGGCCGAGCTCAAAGCCCTCGTCGCCAAACTCGTGGACGAACGCTAGAGGCGAACGACCACCGACAACATTGACGCCAGCGCAAAGGCGCGCCAGAGGATTCGCCCCCGGCGCGCCTTATTTGTGATGTGGCAAAGGAACTGTCCCTTTGTCACATTATGCGAACTGGCTCAGATAGAGGTCGGCGTAAGCGCCCTCGGCTGCGAGCAGCTCCTTATGCGTGCCCTGCTCGATAATGTTGCCGTGGTCCATGACCAGAATCAGGTCGGCATCCACGATCGTCGACAGGCGATGCGCGATCACAAAGCTCGTGCGCCCATGCATGAGCGCGTCCATGGCGCGGCCGATGGCAAGCTCGGTGCGCGTATCCACGCTTGAGGTCGCCTCGTCCAGGATGAGAATCGCCGGGTTGTTGAGCAGCACGCGCGCAATGGTCAGCAGCTGGCGCTGGCCCTGGCTAATGCTCTCGGCATCGTTGGCCACGCGCGTGTCATAGCCCTGCGGCATGGTGCGCACAAAGAAGTCGACCTGCGCGGCGCGTGCGGCCGCCACGATCTCCTCGCGCGTCGCCTCGGGGCAGCCATAGGCGATATTCTCGGCAATCGTTCCGTCGAACAGCCAGGCGTCCTGCAGCACCATGCCAAACTGCTGGCGCAGCGCGCCGCGGCCCATACGGCTCGTGCCCACGCCGTCGAGCGTAATGCGCCCGCCGTCGATCTCGTAGAAGCGCATGAGCAGGTTGATGAGCGTGGTTTTGCCCGCGCCCGTGGTTCCCACCACGGCGATCTTCTGGCCCGGCTCGGCGGTAAACGACACGTCGCGCATGAGCGGCTTGTCGGGCGCGTAGCCAAAGCGTACATGCTCAAAGGCGACACGGCCCTCAACGCGACCCGGCAGCCTGGCGGCCTCGTCCGGCAGCGGATCGGCCTCCATCTCGGGCTCGTCGAGCAGGTCGAACACGCGCTCCGCACTCGCCAGCGCGCTCTGCAGCGAGTTGAAGGTAAACGACAGCTGCGTCATGGGCTCGGATGCCTCGTAGATAAACTGGAAGAACGCCTGGAACACGCCGACGGTCATGTGGCCGGCAACCAGCATGCTGCAGCCCACAATCGCAATCACGATCTGTGCCAGGCGGCCGATAAAGCGCACCGCGGGGCCGACGGCGTTAATCATGAAGTCGGCCTTGGCACTCACGCGCGCCAGCTCGCCCGAGGCCTGGTGCACCTCGGCAGAACTCTGACGCTCGCGGTTAAACGCGCGAATCACCAGACGGCCCGAGTAGCCTTCCTCAACCGCACTCGTAATCTTGGACACCCACTCCTGGCGCTCACCGGTCACGTCATGCGTGCGGCGCGAGACCACCTTGGTCACCAGCAGCGACAACGCCGTAAAGAACAAAAAGACGAGCGTGAGCGGCACGCTAAACACGAACATCACGCTCACGGCGCCCACCACGGTACCGATCGACACCAGAAGCTGCAGCAAGCCACGCTGCATGCTCTCGGACATCTTGTCCAGGTCGTTGGTCGCACGGCTGACGACCTCGCCGGGACGATGCGCGTCAAAGAAGGCAAGCGGCAGACGGTTGAGCTTTTGTGCGATGCGGTTGCGTAGGCGCAGGTTGAGGCGTTCGGCCACGCTCGACATCAAAAAGCTCTGGAGCGCGTAGAACGAGGCAGCGGCGGTCCAAATCATAAAGTAGATGAAGATGGTCCTGCCGCAGTTCTCCCAGGTGATGTTGAAGGTGGTGTCGTTGGCAAACGCCACCTGAATGTGGCTCCACAGCTCATCGATCACGCGGGCGCTATATGCCGGCGCAGCGGTGTTAAAGATGGCATAGAACACAATGCTCGCGAACACGATATAGAAGCGCCAATGGTCGCCGGCAGCCTCGCTCCACAGGCGGCGCACCGTCGCCCAGGTATCTCGAGGCGTCTCGTCCTCGTCTTCGTCGTCCACATCGCGCATGCGTTCCGCCTCGGCTCGGGCGCGCTCATCCTCCGCGCGCTCATTTTCCTCATAGAGCGCCTGGCGGCGAGCCTCGCGCGCGGCTGCAGCCTTGGCGGCCTCATCCAGCTCGGGTGCTACGGCAGCCTGGTCGACCGTTTTATCGGCAGCGTCCGCAGCGGCGGTATCAACAACACCGCCCTGTTTCTCGAGCTCCTCGGTCATGCTACTCACCTCCCTTCATTTGCGATTCCGCGATGGCACGGTACACCTCGCAGGTTTCCATAAGCTCGCCATGCGTGCCCAGGCCCACAACCTCGCCGTCCTTGAGCACGACGATCTGGTCGGCGTGCAAGATCGTCGAGATGCGCTGCGCGATGATGAGCACCGCGGCGTCACGCGTCTCGTCTTGCAACGCATGGCGCAGGGCGGCATCGGTCTTAAAGTCCAGGGCCGAGAAACTGTCATCGAAGATATATAGATCGGCATGCTTCATGAGCGCACGGGCGATAGCCAGACGCTGGCGCTGGCCGCCCGAAAAGGTCGTGCCGCCCTGCGCCACCGGGGTATCGAGTCCCTGCGGCTGATCGAGCACAAAGGTGCTCTGGGCAACCTGGAGTGCATGAAGCATGTCGGCCTCGGTCGCGTCTTCGTTGCCAAAGCGCAGATTGCTTGCCACGGTGCCCGAGAACAGCCATGCCTTTTGCGGCACATAGGCAATGCGCCCGCGAATCTCGTCTTGCGTAAGCTCGCGCAGGTCGACGCCGTCCAGGCGAATGGCGCCCTTGGTGGCGTCGTGGAAGCGCAGCAGGAGCTTGGCCACCGTCGACTTGCCCGAACCCGTCGAGCCGACGATCGCGGTCGTCTGACCGCGGCGACAGGTAAAGTTCAGATCGCACAGCGTGTCCTCGTCGGCATCGTCAAAACGAAACGACATATGGTCGAACACGGCAACCGCGCCGGTTCCGTCCTTTGAGTCGGACGTGCCCGCGTCGAGCGTTCGCTCACCATCGACGATACTCGGCTCAATCTCCAGCACCTGTTGCGCACGGTTGAGGCACGCAGCGGCACGCGGAAGCGTCAAAATCACCATCTGCGCCATCATCACAAAGAACAGAATCAGGATCGCGTACTCCAGCACCGCCGAGATGCTCGCGATCTGCATCGCATGGGCGCCCACCCGGTTACCGCCCACCCACAGCACCGCTACCTCGGCGATGTTCATCAAAAAGAAGCTGGAGCTGTCGAGCCCCACAAACAGGTGGTTGACCTTAATGGCGTTGTCCGCGTAATCGCTAAATACCTCGTCCAGGCGCTGCTCCTCGTGGCGCTCCTTATTGAAAGCGCGGATGACGCGAACGCCCACGATGTTCTCACGCAGCACCACGTTCATACGGTCGATAAAGCTCTGAAGGCGCATAAAAATCGGCGCGGCGTTAGCCACCGTAAAGACCGCCGCCACCAGCACGATCGCAACTACCACGCCCAACAGCGTTCCCATAGCGGGATCGATGAACCAAGCAAAAATGATGCCCGCGACGGCCAAGAACGGCACCGGCAGCACCAGCTGAATCGTCTGCAGGATAGCCTGCTGAATCACGTTGATGTCGTTGAGCGAGCGTGTGATCATCGATCCCGTGCCAAAACGCTCAAAGTCGCTGGCAGCGAGCTCGAGCGATTTGTCGTACACGGCATTGCGGATATCGCAGGCCACGTTGGCGGCCAGGCGCGCCGAAAGATAGCAGCCCAGCACCGTGCCGCCGCTAGCCATGCTGGTCGCGATAAACATGTATAGGCCGTTGCGTAAAATGTAGTCGACATCGCCCGTGGTAATACCGGTGTTGACCATGTTCGCCAGCATCGTGGGAACCAACAGCGTACCGACGTTATCCACCAGCAGCACCAGCAGCGTCACTGCGACAAGCCCTCGATAAGGCTTCAAAAACCTCATTAGCAGTCGCACGACTCCCCCTCACGTCGATCTTGCATCTGACTTTCGGCTGCCACCTGCTGCTTAAATGTCTCGCACTCGTCGCCGAGCACCTGAGAAAATTTGCCGATCAAGCGCATAATCTCGCGTTGCTCACACGGCTCAAGCGCGCCAAAGGCTCGCTGCTCGGCCTTGAGTGCCGGCAGCGCATAACGCCCGGCAAATCGCCTGCCCTCTTCGGTCAGGCTCACAACCTTGTTCTTGCGACTGCCTTCGACAAACTCCAGCGTGGCGAAACCCCGCGCCGTCAAGGTTTTAATGGCCGAGTTTATGGTCTGTTTGCTATAGAACCATTCGCTTGTCAGACGACTTACAGCAATGCTACCGCCCGCCGTACTGGTGTCGACGAGCATCCAATAGGCACAGTCCGAAAGACCGCAGGTGCGCGCGAACTCCGAATAGATACGGTCAAGCCCGTTGAGCATCCGGTCGAAATCGACCAGGCTAACTGCACTATTCATCTCTCCCGCCATTCGATAGTCCGAGTTTTGACCAATTTGTATTTCCAGATTAGTCCGAGTTTTGACTATCGTCAATAAGCTCGTTATATACGGGCGACCCTATATAGCATATCGACAGAAAAAGACCGTCGGCGCGGGGGCAGCGCCGACGGTCACGCGAGAATAGCGATGTATTTGCCCGTTAGGCAGCGACGGCCTCGTAGACCGTTGCGCCCGCAAAGCTGTCGTGCAGGCTCTTGCCGCAGATCCAAGGCAGTTCGACGACCTCGCAGACCGTGTTGACCAGCTCGGAGCAGTCAGTAAAGTGGCCCTTATCGTTGAGGGCCTCGCAATCCTGAACACGCCAATAGCCATCGGTGTGCGTGATGTAGTACTCGTGATCGTCGATCGTCACAAAAGCGCGCGTCTTGGAACGCAGCAGCTTCAGAAATCCTTCGAAGTCCGTCTCGACGACATCTCCAGCCTGGAACATGATAGTTACCTCCTGGCCCAGCGCCACCACAGCGCATTGATAAACGTTGGTACCCCTTTAGTAAAACCTTTATCAGAGCTTATGCGCGCATCATTTAGGCAAGTGGTAAAAAACCGCAGGGTAGACGGGATAAAACGTTTAACCATCTCATCAGCTTCTCACATTTTTCCCGCTGTTTTATGCAAGCCGACTTCTCCGATCGGTGGCTATTGCTGTTTGGAGCCCTCTGCGCGATTACGGCTACGGCACGACGGGTAAGAACGGAGCATCTGCAACGTTATCGCTAGGAGAACCCATGGAGACCATCGAAGCGCTCATCCATCGCCGTAGCTGCCGTAACTACAGCGATCGCCCCGTAGAGGCAGAAAAACTCGCACGCATTATCGAGGCCGGCCAGTATGCGCCCAGCGGCATGGGCCGCCAGCCGGTGACGTTTGTCGCCGTAACCGACCCCGCGACCGTCGAGCGCCTCTCGCAGCTCAATGCGCAAGTCATGGGCAGCAACGGCGACCCCTTCTACGGTGCCAAAACGGTTGTGGTGGTACTGGTCGACCGCAGCGTGCCCACGCATCTCGAAGACGGTTCGCTCGCCATGGGCAACCTGCTCAATGCTGCCTATGCGCTGGGCGTCGATTCGTGCTGGATTCATCGCGCCCACGAGGTTTTCGATTCGCCCGAGGGTCTCGAACTGCTGGCCAGCTGGGGTCTGCCCGCCGACGGAAGCCTGCGCGGCGTCGGCAACTGCATTCTGGGCTATGCCGAGGACGTGCTTCCCGAGGCCAAGCCTCGCCGCGACAACGTGGTGTATGTAAAGTAGTTAGTTCCGCCGTTCTAACGAACGGCGGACCCGCTGAAAGGCCCCGTCCCATATTTGCTGCCCCACTCGCAACTTATCTTGCCGATGGAGTTGTCGTCGTTTCGTTCGTGTGAGTCGTTTTGGCGCCGTCGCCTTGTTCGTCCTCGTTCTTTTGCGCATCGGCAATGGTGGCAGCAGCTGCGACCATGCCACGCTGGGGCGCCACACCCGTCTGGTCTCGTGCGCCTTCAACAAGCTCCGTGCCAACATGCGCGAGCTCGGGCGATTTGAACATCGTGCCCAGGCTCGCGCCGCCGCCGGCATAGCCAAGCGCTGCGAGCGCGATGACGACTATCGCAGCAACGACCACGATCGGCACGTAACGATGCCAGCCTGCAGGATTGAGGCCGCTACGGCGGGCAGCACCACGGCTAATGTAGCCAAGCGTTCCATCGTGCTTGAGCTTTGAGCCCACCACGCGCCTTCGTCCCCACAACGAGGACTCGGCCTGCATGGCCAAGCGAGCGCTTGCCGAAGGATAGCCATATTTTGTGCGCTTGAACGAGCCGTCGAACCCCGAGGCGCTTTTGCCCCACGTCCGCGAAGTCGTACGCCGGCCGACCGGCGCCGCACTTCGCTTTGTTCGGTTCGTTTTTGAAGTCTCCGCCATACTCCCCCGCACGCCGTAACACAATCGAAACAATGCTTCTTTGGACTGTATCACACGCGCCGCACGCGGTCACGGCGCCTCGCTCAGCGGTCGTTGTCCTTCAGCAGGCGCCATAAAGTCGTGCGGCTTATACCGAGCACCTCTGCCGCACGTGTCCTGTTGCCGTGAAGGTGCTGCAGGACCAACCGTGCGACATCGCGCTCGGTATCGGCCAGGGGACGCAAGATGTACAAATCGCTTTCGAGCGCCGGGGCGCCAAAGGTCGCGGTCTTGATAACGTCCTCCTGGGCAAGCACCTCTTTCGCCACGGCACGCTCCACCGTTCCAGCCCCCACTAATATATAGAGTCGTTCAGAGACTTCACGCAGCTGCAGGTAATTGCGGGGCCAACGGTACGCATCGAGCGTCTCTGCCGCGGCGGCGGACAACATGGGGGCACCCGTCTTAAACATATCTGCCAGATACCCCAGATAGCGCGCAACCTTTTCCGACGCGCCGCCCTGCTCGGCAATCGCCGGCGCCACACTCACTGCACAGGCCAGACGCTCGGTTACAAAAGCAGCCTGATCGCTTTCGCCGCCGCCCGGCATATCGTTTGCCGTCAACACCACATGGCAACGAGTTGCGAGCGCCGTGTCGATCATTGCGGACACGAGCTCGCGCAGACGTTGGGGGCCAACAGCATGCCAGCCGCTCACGCAAAGCGTCAGCCCCGTTTGGAATAGCGGCGATTCGGAACTTTTGAGCAGATGGCGCCAACCGCGATCCGTAAGCTCATCGAGCGCAACGGACACAAAGGGCTGATCAGCATAGGGTCCATCCAGGTACAGGCGTTTTGCAATCTGATCCTGCCCCGCGCCCAGCTCGCCCTCGAGCATAAGGGGCACCCCACGCGCATAGCTCTCCCGTACGGGGGCAGCGACCGCCGCCGTGTCTTCGACGATGCCGTACGTGCTCGACGCGTAGCGAGCCTCGACTTCGTCGGCATTGAGCCACTCGATGCCCGCATGCGTCGCAGCGGCGCGCACCTCATGCGCCACGACCACCCAAAGCGCTCCGCGCTCCTTGGCCGTCGGGCGCACCGTCAAGCTCAACCGCACGCCCTCGTGGCCCATCACCAGGCGCGCCCCATCGCCCACGCGAGCGAGACGCTCGGAAACAAAAGCAGCGATATCCTGCTCGAGCGCCGCGTCACTCATAGTCGAGATCACAACGCCACCGCGCTCGTCGATTGCCAGCGCCGATGCTCCGGCTGCGGACAATGCCTCAATCAGAATCTGCAGCTTGGCATCGCTATCCATGATTTGTCCCTGTCCGCGGCGACGTGCAACCGCCGACGGTCGCACGACCGAGTGTTTCAAAATTGAACGATATTACTCACCAAACACTATAGGGCAAAAGTCGCCGTCCTGCGAGTATATGAATTGCCCCGCATCGCCATCCTGGCGGGGCGATAAGAGCTCTTCGGGACCTATCAACCTGCGGACAAGCCATACCCGCAAGAGCTCCTATCGCTCCACCGCAGGCATGCGCTCGCCAGCACGCAACACGCAAATCAGCTACTTCTCTACCAGATTCCCAGCACGTGCTGCATTCCCAAACTCATGCATGCAATGCCAATCCAGCAGCAAAAGCCCAACGCGATGGGTTTGCCGCCCTTTTTGACCAGCTCGACGATATCGGTATTAAAGCCAATAGCCGCCATGGCCATCACAATAAAGAACTTCGACAGCTCCTTGATGGGCGCCGTAATGGACGCAGGAAGCTGAAGCACCGTGGTGATCACGCTCGCCAGCACAAAGAACAACACAAACATGGGAAACGCACGTTTAAGCGAGAACGTGCTTTTGGCGTCGCCGCCGGCCTTGCGCGCCAGATGCATCTGCCAGCATGCGAGAGCCAATGTAATGGGAATAATGGCCAGCGTCCTGGTGAGCTTAACCACTGTGGCGCTTTCGAGCACATTGGCGCCGGGATGCATGCTATCCCAGGCGCTCGCCGCAGCCGTTACCGACGAGGTGTCGTTGATGGCGGTGCCGGCAAACAGGCCAAAGCCCTCGTTGGTCAGCCCGAGCATGCCGCCGAGCGTCGGAAACACGAGCGCCGCGATAACGTTAAACAGGAAGATGACCGAAATAGCCTGGGCAATCTCGCGATCGTCGGCATCGATGACGGGCGCGGTCGCAGCGATGGCCGAACCGCCGCAAATCGACGAGCCCACACCCACAAGCGTCGCAATCTTGCCCGGCACGTTCATAACGCGGCAGAGCACGAAGGCGATGACAAGCGAGGTCGAGATCGTCGCCACGATAATCGGCAGCGACTGGGCGCCCTTGGACAGAATCTGGGAGAGGTTCATGCCAAAGCCAAGCAGGATAACCGCGTACTGCAAGACTTTTTTAGACGTATAGGTGACACCGGCGGCGAGCTGTTCGCGGCGATTCTTGGGAAAGACAAGCGCCAGAACCATGCCAAGGAGGATGGCAAATACCGGACCGCCGACCACCTCAATCTGTTTGCCGAGCAACGTCGCGGGGATGGCGATGATCAGGCAGAACAAGACACCCTTCCAGCGCTCGCGTACGATATTCGCCAGTTGCATATGGGATTCCTTCTTTCTATTTCACGTTTGCGACGGCTTATGATACGGCAACATTGGGCACAGCCCTGCGCAAATACAGACTAAGATGCCGCAATAGTTCTTGGACAACAGCCGAATTACCCACCGCGGAGAGCTGATTCGCGGCATAATTAACAGCTGATATATGAGTGTGATAGAACGGTTGTGAGGCACTATGGAAGAATCGATGCACGTCGGCGAGCAGGAAACGAGCCTACAGGACCAGTCCTACCACACCATTCGACGCAAAATCGTCTACCTGGACTACAAGCCGGGCGAAAAGCTAGGCGTCAAGCAGCTTTGCGACGACCTGGATATGGGGCGTACCCCTGTGCGCGAGGCACTGGTGCGTCTGGCGCAAGAGGGCCTGGTGCGCACCGTGCCCCAAAGCGGCACCTATGTCTCGCCCATCAACCTCACCTTTGCCGAGAGCGCCTGCTACATTCGCGAACACCTGGAAAAACAGGTGATTGTGGAGTGCTGCGCCCGTGCCACCTCGGCAGGTATCGAGCAGCTCGACCGAGCCATCGCGCTGCAGGAAAAGGCCATGGCCGAAGAGGATCGCATCGGATTCTTTTTAAGCGACAACCTCATGCACCGCATGATCTTTAGCATCGCGTGCCGCAGCACCGTGTGGTCGTGGCTCGAGGCGACCAATGCCGACCTGGAGCGCTTCCGCTGGCTGCGCGCCGCCACGCAGAGGCTCGACAATCAGGAGATTGTTAACGAGCACAAGCAAATCCGCCGCGCCATCGCCGGCCGCGACCCCATCGAGGCGAGCTTTTTGGTCAGCAAGCACCTGCATATGATGTTCCGCAACCAGACCGAGGTCCTGGACCAATATCCCAAGTACTTCGAGACCAGCAAGCTCCGCTAACCTGCCAAAAAGGGACAGGTTTATTTTGGCAGGTTTT
>ENA-OPVH01000965-OPVH01000965.1-human-gut-metagenome-genome-assembly--contig:-NODE-965-length-15967-cov-1.459590_pt1 | contig 15967 bp, 11 predicted proteins | sample MGYA00241494_ERZ501980 | MGnify/ENA primary metagenome ERZ501980 (study PRJEB25962, sample SAMEA1964914) | human gut metagenome | biome: human gut; feature: human-associated habitat; material: faeces... | reverse complement strand
TGGATACTCTCTACTTCTCATTTTCAATCTTTCTCCTTTTCTTTTAAAATTTTTTATAGTTATTTTTTTATCGGTGCTGCATGCACCGTAAAAATCTTTATTTGTGATTCATTCGATCACCCCGAACACGACCGTTCTGTCTACAGTATCTGGATATTTACAGGTAGACATTCCCAGGATCGGCTTTCCGCCGCCCACATCTGCATCTCCATCAATAAACACAGCATGTCTTTTTATATAACCCAGTGTCCCGGACACATCTGTCTCCGTCGGCGCAAAGACCCGCTCGTTTGTCGCCTCTGCCTCGATGACCGCAAAGATGCGGATCGGATACGAAACCTCCCCTACCGTCAGCTTTCCGCTTTTATGGGTATCAAAAAAATCCCTGTCCAGAAATGCGTCCAACGCCCCGAACATCATGCCGCCTTCCATGTGATGGCCATATACCAGGGAATACCCATCCCTGAAATCCGGGCTGTTCCGGCTGTCCAGAAAAATGCTGCCTGACGGGGAATATTCCCCAAAAGGGGTTTTGTTCAGGTATTCCGTGTTGGTCTCACCCTGCATGACGGGAAAATCGATCCCCGTACCATCCAGTGTCAGCCAAGCCACCATGTTTCCCTGTATCTCTTTCTCCTCATTCCCGTTATCTTTGCTCCCGGGCTTATATTTCAGGATGCTGCTGTCATTTGCCTCCCGGTATACGAGGTAACTGTCATACAGCCCATAAACTCCCGCAAGGAACATGGCCATACATAGCAGAAACACCACAAGATCCTCCGCCCGATCCAGATGCCGGACAATCATGCCCAATAACCTCATGCCTTTCCTCCTAAAACCCCCGGCGGCGGAACAGGAACAGGAGTTTCCCTTTGATCCGTTTTTTATCCACCGGGCCATGCAGCCTGCTGTCATCGGTATCACTTCGGAAGTCATTCAGGATAAAATAAGTGTCCTGTGCCAACGTCAACGGATACAGCACCGAACTTCCTTTGGCAGCGTATGTCTCATACGGAATTTCATCTATCGTCCGGCATCCGTTTACCTCCAGGCCGCCTTCCTCTGCCACTTCCACGGACTGGCCGCCCATCGCGGCAACGCGGCCGAGCCTTATGCTCCCTGTCTTATCTTCATACAAAACAATGTCACCGGGATAACATTCTTCCAGCTTGTAAAACACACACAGATCACCGTCCCGTACTGAAGGAAACATCTGGTTTCCTGACATCCGGTGAATGGTAAGAATCCAAATCAGTATCACTGCAAGGATTCCGGTAATCACACAGGTCTTGGTGAGGAATCGTACCAGAAATCGGTATTTCTTTTTTACAAGTTTTATATCTGTCATCTTTTCCACTTCCTGAAACAGTTGATTATAAATGTCAAATTCATAATTATCCTATTTTCAGGTGGTGCATTTGGTCCCATATTTTTCTTTGCCGTCATAATATCAGCCTTCCTTTCATGCCGGAATCCGGCATATTTTTACCTTTTCGGATACAGAATTTATTTCTCCCCGCATATTCAGGCATACAAAAACCGTCCCGGCTTCCCGGAACGGTCTTTTTCCTTACTCCTTTTATTTCTGATTTTAATATACCATATACACTTTTTACTGTATAGGTTACTTTAGGTTCACTTACTCCCGACATTCATGCCTGAACACAGCATATTATTATATTTCTCTGACATCCCCTTTCATTTATGACAGAATCTGCTCCTTCCATTGCCTTTTGTGCTTTCTGTTCTATCATATCACTCTGTACTTATATCCCATTATAGAGTCACCTTATCAGCCCAAGGCAGTCACCACTTTATAGAAATTCCTGCCTTTCCGTCATCGACCGTTCGCATAGCTGAAAGCAAGCATACTGTCGTCGTTAGATTTCTGGATCTTGAATTTGCTTTTCAGGAGGGCTTTAGGCTGTGTGGGCATGAAAAAACCACCATCCATTTATTCTGGATGGTGGTCTTAATCATAAATAACATCATAATGCTTCATTTTATGTGCAACATCAATATTATATTTTTCCGCTACATAATCTTTACCCTCTGCTATATATCAATTAAAGCAATCAGCTCTTTAGTCAAATCCCCATTAATGATAATTTCTCTATCTGGTATCCAAGGATATCCAAAAACGTTATAATGTTCTGATAATTTATCGTTCAACAGTTTTACTACTTTTTTCATTACAACTTCCTCAAAATATCTTCAAATAACATATCTTTCGTCCAATAATAACTGGCATCCATATGCTTTTATGCCAAATATACCCTTGCTTTTCATCAGCAAAACCATCAACACATCTGATACTGCAAATTTCTTCGCATATCATACTGTTCTTTTCTAAATCTCAGTATATCCTTTTTTCATTATCAAGTCAAAAAATTCTTCCTCATTGTGCCAAAAATTTAATATTATGTGAAATATACGCAATTCAGGCATACAAAAAACCGTCCCGGCTTCCCGGAACGGTCTTTTCCTTACTCCTTTTATTTCTGATTTTAATATACAACAGACTCCCCATTTCGAATCCCCCATTGAATATTTCTTTGACATTGCAAAGGCAACAGTTTATAGTATCCAACCTTGCTGACTGGTCATGGAGATAAATATATCCCTCCTTGCATGCAGTTCATCCCTTGTCATAAAGAATTTCCGGTAAAGCTGCTTGTTCAACTCATTGAAGATCAGGCTCCGCTTCGTTGCAGCTCACTAAGATGGAAGCATGTGATTTCATGTCGATTTATGCAAAATTCTTTAAAATATTTATGTATTTTAGTGTTAAATTTTAATATAAATATATTGTTTTTTACATGATTATCTGATATGCTATGATTAAGATTTAACAAAAGACAACGAGAAGCCCCACATCTATAGGTGGAGGGTAGTTCACGAGGAGGGTAACTTATGTACCGAAAGATCATACATTATTTAGAAACGTGGAAGGAAAGTGTGCACCGCAAACCCCTGATCTTACAGGGCGCGAGGCAAGTTGGCAAGACCTATTCCATTCTGGAGTTTGGGCGCAAACACTATGATAATGTAGCATACTTCAATTTTGAAACCAATCCCAAACTGAACGAAACTTTTGAGGAGGATATCAGCCCTGTCTATCTGATCCCGATTCTATCCCATATCGCAGGACAGACCATCGTGCAGGAGAAGACACTGATTGTCTTTGACGAGGTACAACTCTGTGAGCGGGCATTAACTTCGCTGAAATATTTTTGTGAGGACGCACCTGGTTACCATGTCATCGTAGCAGGCAGCCTGCTCGGAGTTGCGGTAAGCAGGGAAAAATTTTCTTTTCCCGTAGGCAAGGTAGACATAAAAACTCTCTATCCTATGGACATGGAAGAGTTTATGCTTGCATTAGGAGAAGATGCCTTAGTGAAGCAAATTAAGACAAGCTTTCAGACCGACACTCCCCTGCCATCCGCTCTTCATGATGCCGCTATGCAGCTTTACCGTCAGTACCTTGTGGTAGGCGGCATGCCAGAGTGCGTTTTGCAATTTGTCGGAACAAAAGACTATATCCTTGTGCGTCATACGCAGGACACCATCCTGACAAGCTACTTAAACGATATGAGCAAGTACAACAGCCTCAATGGGATCAAAAAGACAAGGCTTGCTTATGATAATATCACTGTGCAGCTTTCCAAGAAAAAAACCCGTTTTCAGTATAAGCTAATCAAAAAAGGAGGGAGGGCTTCGGAGTTTGAGAATGCCATCGAATGGCTCTGCCTATCAGGTATCGTATCTCAGGTATATAAAGTGGAACAGATTAAGAAGCCGCTGGAAAACTACCGCGACATTGATGCCTTCAAAATCTATGTTTCAGATCTGGGCCTGCTCGCCGCCAAAAAGGATTTGATTGCTAACGATGTCCTTTATATGGTGAAAGAACTGGATGATTTTAAGGGCGGAATGACCGAAAACTATGTCAACGTACAGCTTACCATAGGCGGTTGTAAAACCTACTATTGGGAATCCAAACGTGGTGCCGAGGTGGATTTCGTCATTCAGCGCGAGGGCAAGCTGATACCTATTGAAGTCAAATCTGCTGACAATACCAGAGCCAAAAGCTTGAAGGTATATATAGAAACTTATAAACCAGACTATGCTATCAAGCTCTCAACGAAAAATTTTGGTTTTCAAGACGGGATAAAAACAGTTCCCCTCTACGCCGCATTTTGTATTGCGAGACATTAATTATAGTTCGATAGCGTAGGCGAAAAAAGGGAGGCGCCCCCTCCCTTAGATATTAGCAACATGAAAAAACCTGTGCATTATTTGCGCTTTGTCATATGTCCTTCCTTATTTCTTATTATTTTTTAGCCATTCCTCATACTCGGACTCCGGAATTTCCACCCATGGGCCATGGTAATAATCAGTTGATAATGAAGAGTTGCCATGATTATTTGAAAACCCATGGTCACTGAAATCTTTGTTTAAAGCTGATAGTAACTCAGATTTAGAATCATCTGTCATGAATGCTTTTGCATTTAAGATGTCAAATAGCTTTTCTTTATAAATATCATTATAATCACTTTTCTGAATATGTTCTTTTATTAGTGTTTTTTCATCGTTGTTAAGTTCAGAAATCCATGCAGTTGCCTGTTCCGCTGTAAAAATAGTTGAAACGAATCCAGGAATAAATGAATTATAATCTCCCCATCCGCATATTCTTGTGGAACCAATGGCGCGCTCATACCTATCCATATAAATTTTACCTTCAGTCTCAGGCTCGGATTCTGACTCTGGTACTTTCGTTCCTGTATCAGGTTCTGTTTCTCCTGTACCAGAACCGCCACCCAATCCGGTTTCCCCAGTCTCGCCATCCGGCTTCCCTGGAACGGCTGCCTTGATACCCGTAGCATCGTAGCGTCCTTTTTTACTTCCATCCAGGGCACGGACCGTATAAGTGTAGACCATGCCGGGTTTAACCGTAGTGTCCGTGTAGCTGAGGGCATTTTTACGTGCCGTGGCGATGGCCGTCCAGTCCCCGGTGTCTTTGCGCAGGATCTCGTAGCCTGTCGCACCGTCAACGTAACTCCAGTATACACGGACGGAGTTTTCCATTATGTCTACTTTTTTTAGCTTTGGAGCTTTGAGGGATGAGGAATCCCTGCCCGGATTCTTTTCGTCCTTGCCTGGGTTTTTGGAGCTGCCTGATGTTCCCTTCGCTTTTACGGTCACCTGGCAAACCAGCTTTTTCCTGCCGACAATGGCAGTGACCTTTGCCTGGCCCTTCTTTTTTGCAGTGATCTTTGCCTTTCGTGCACCAGTTTTCTTTACGGCCACGACCTTTTTCTTTGAAGATTTCCATTTCACCTTGCCTTTCGTGCCTTTTACCCGCAGGGTGGCCATCTTTCCTGCCATTAAGGTGATCTTCTTCCTGCTGATCTTTGATGCTGCCTGCGTCTGCATGGGGAGCAAAAGTGTCAGCGTAAAAAGGATGATTACAGCCATGGCTGCTAAGTGATTGCTCTTTGTCATATGTACTTCCTCCTTTGCCATATGGGTAAAATTAATGCCTATATAATGATTATGTATTTTTTTCCGGGATAGGGTTTTGCCATATGAAGTATTCCTATATGATTGTATTTTATCACTCATCTGCGAAGCAGACAACAAAAAAATACCCCGGCTGTTAAGCCAGGGCATTTCTCAAATTAATGCAAATTTAGGATCTTCTTTTTTTCAGTCTCAGGATGATTGTGGCTGCCGCCACGAGCAGTGCAATGATAGATACCACGGAACGCGTGGGGTCTCCAGTCTTCGGAGAATTCTTCGAAACCTTCTTATCATCAGGCTTCTTGATCGTCACCGTCTGGTCCTTATCCTTCAGATCCTCATGGGATGCGATCACACGCCCAGCAAAGGCAAGCTCCTCAAAGGCAACCAATTCCTTCCCGCCAAGGGAGGAAGCGTCAAACGTGAAGTCCATCTGCACAGTGCCGTCCGCCTTCTCTGCAGTGAATGTCTTTTCTGCAGTGACCTTTTTGCCTCCGGACTTCAGGGGCTTCCCGGTGGACTTGTCCATCAGCACGCCTGTCACGGTGTACCTCTTCCCTTCCACAAGTCCGGAATAGGACACCGTGTCGGTGACAGTCACTTTGCTGCCTGCCGCCAGCTCTTTCGCCCCGGTTCCTTTTTCAGCAGCCTTCGTTCCGATCTTCACGTCCCGGAAGGAGACCGTCTGTTCCTTGTCCTTGATGTCCTCGTGGGATGCAATCTTCCGCTCCCCGATGTACAGAGTTTCGAACACGACCGTCGTCTTCCCGGCAAGCTTTGTGGAATCCAGGGTGAACACAACGTCCACATCCCCCTCGAATGCCTCCGGCACGAAGGAAGTCTCTGCTGTAACATCTTTTCCCTGTACCTTTACCGGCTTCCCGGTATCCTTATCCATCAGGATCCCGGATACCCGGTAGGAAACGCCCGGCACCAGCTCCCTGTAGTGCACGGTATCCGTGATAGCTGTCTCCGTACCCACAAATGCCTCATGTCCGCCAAGCTCCTTTTCCACGGCTGTCGTACCGATCTTCGGGTCATGGAAAGTGACGGTCTGGTCGTCATCGTTGATGTCCGCATGGACGCCAACCTCACGTTTTCCCTGGTAGATGGTCTCGAAAGCGACTACCTTTTCCCCATTCAGCAGGGATGAGTCAAAGGTAAACGTGATGTCCACGCTGCCATCCTTCTCAGCCGGCGTAAACGTCGTAGATCCTTCAACCTTCTTCCCTTCCGCATCGAGCAGCGGCTCGCCGGTGGACTTGAGCACCAGGTAGCCGGAAACGGTATATTCCCTCGCAAGGATCAGCCCGGTGTACTGTACCCGGTCCGTGATGGTGGTCGTCCTGCTGATGATGCCGTCATGCAGGCCCGTCTCATTATCCGTTGCCGTGGTCCTGATCTTTGTATCAGTGAAGTATACTTCCTGGCCTTCATCCGTGATGTCGGCATGGGACGCCACTTCCCGTTCCTTATAGTACAGCGTCTCAAACACTACCGTGGACACATCCTCAAGGGCGGTGGAATCAAGCGTATACTCAAGAGTGACGGTCCCGTCAGCTTCCCCCGGCGTAAACTCCTTTTCCGCAGTCACCTGTCCGCCATCCACAACCAGCGGCTCTTCGGATGCCTTATCCATCAGGATACCGGACAGCTTATAGGTATGTCCCGGCACCAGGTCTTTATAAGCAACCTCGTCAACAATGGTCACTTCCTTCTCCAGGGGTGCGTAATGCTTACCCGTGATCTTTTCTGTTGCTGTAGTGGAAACTTCGGGGTTCCTGAATTTCACAGTCTGCCCTTCATCATCGATGTCCGCATGGGCAGCCACATGGAACCCTTCCATGTACAGGTCCTCGAACACGACGACTTCCTTTCCTTTCAGCAGGCTGGAATCAAAGGTAAAGGAAAGATCCACGGTCCCCTTCCCGTAACGCGGGTCATCGGAGCCTTCAATCGTCGGCTCAAAATCCTCCGCAGTCTCCGGGATGACAAGCTTTGTGCTGGCAGTGACTTCATTTCCTTCATCATCCAGCAGCGGCTCCCCTGTCTCCTTCAGCATTAGGTACCCATCAAATGTATACTCCCTGTCGATCTCCAGGTTGGAATACTCCACCACATCCGTGATGATAGTCGTCTCATTCACAAATGCGTCATGGCACTGGCTCTCTGTATCAGTGGCCGTAGTTTTAAGCCCCGGCGCTTCTTTCGTCTCGTTCTCACATAGCCCCAGTTCCTTTGTTTCGGAGTCTTTTTCGATCTTCACTGTGAACGGCTCGACCATGAACTTGTCCTTGTTGCTCTCGCACAGGATCTCTTCCACCAGGTAGGTGTCATAAGGCAGTGCACCCTTCCCGTCATCCAGGCTGTCCAGGCTGCCAAACCAGATGCCATCCTCCGCTGTCTCGCCACGGTTGGTATTTTTGCTGTGGGTCTTCGACGTATCCAAAAGCCCGTCCGCATCCGTCACGATGACATGGGACTCTCCGGTAGTCTGCGACGTGATCCGGAACGACACATCGGAAAGAGGTGTCCCATCATCTCCTACCTTCAGCATCTTAAAGTCGCCACGGATCGGTTCTTCCGGTACGGTCTTGGTGTTCCAGGCCTCAAGGAGTATCCCTTCGTCTGTTGATTCAATCTTGTAAACATACACAGTCGGATCGAGTTTATAACCTTCAGGCTCTTTTGTTTCCTGGATGGAAACTGTACCAAGCGGAATTACTACACGATTTCCATTGTAGTACAATTCATCTCCAGAAATGGGCTCCTGAGTATTCATATTAATCTCGCCGTTACTATCTGTCCTGAACACCCAGCTCCTTGCAGGTGTTTTCCCTTCCAGCTCTTCTGCCGTTGAGTAATACCCGTCATAATACCGGAGCGTGTACTCCGCACCTTCAAGCTTTGCCGATCCCTGCGTGGCGCCGTCCGCTGTTTCAGCATCCTTTTTCTGAAGCAGTACCCTGATCGGGTCGTTGACCGGGATGTCCTGCGCCGGGATCTCCGTAAGCTGGTTCTTGCGGACCACGAACGGGATAGGATCTGCACTCTTGCTGAACCCCTGCGGTGCAGCAGTCTCGATGGCGTAATAGTATCCAACAGGAAGGTTCGTGATTGTGTTTGAGACACCGTCCTCCCCTGTCACCAGCGTCCCGTAATCCGTCCCTCCGGTGTTTGCTGCCGTTGGCGTAGCCTTCCGGTAGATCTTGTAAGTGGCCCCTGCCAGCGAATAATTGCAGTTCCCGTTGGAGATGGCTGGGAGTGTTGATGTTTTTCGTACCCTGCTGCTTCCATTCCAGGGAGCGTTCTTGATATTAAACTCCGTATGCTTATAGGCATCCACCGCGTTTTCCGCCCCTACCTCACCCGGATGCGTGTCGGAATAGGTAATGGTCAGGTCTGCATTTGGATAGAAGGAAAATACTGTCGAACAGGGTTTATATCCAGCATCTGCCAGGCATGCGGGGGACGACGGGTCCTCCTTCATGTAATATTTTTTGCCGGCGAGCAGGTTTCTGATGGAAGTAACTTCACCTGTAAGGGTGATCGTTGCCACCTTCCCGGTGAATGACGCATTGTCAGAGATCAGAAACCGGAAATCGCTGTATGACAGCCCCATGGTCTGCGGCTCCAGCCCCGCGTCAAAGGATTTCCTGAGCGGGACATTCACCAGGACCGGGCTGTCCCCGATTTTTACAGACAGTTCATTGTCCGTGTCCTTCGTCTCGTTTCCTGCGGCATCCCTCATGATGATATTCCCGTCCCCATAGGCTGCAAACACCTTGTAGAAATAGTGCCTGCCCGCTGGCACGCCGGAATTCCCGTCATACCCCATGTTCATATTTTCAGGTGCCTTCCGCTCAAAAACGATGTAATAATCCTTTGCCCCGTTCTTGATGGATACGCTGTCCGTCAGTCCGTCAACCCCTGTGGTATAGATACCTACCACAGAAAAATAGGATGGATTGGGGTTCTTTGATGTGGCGTCATCCCCCGGAGCCGCATTCCCGGCAAGCATCAGGGCTTCCACATAAGAAAGGATCGTCTTTTTGGAATCCTTGTCCGTATGCCTGTTCCACCATTCCGCGTCCGTTAAGGACTGGTTCTGTTTATGGTCAGAGACGATCTTCGCCGCGCCGTCGCTGTTCAGCTTATAGAGGCGGAACCTTGCTCCATCCTTCTTTCCGGTGACCGTCTGCCCAAGGATGTCCGTCACGCTGGATGTCTTGACCGTCTTTTCAAACTGTACATCTGCCGGCTGGGCGGTACGGCAGGTGATCTGCATATATCCCTCCGTAGTCTGCCCACGCTCCGCCTTTGCGCCCCATAACCGGAAGGTATACATGGCAGAACCGTCATCCTCATCAATGCCGATGCACTGTATGTAGGCTTCAGAACTGGACAGCCCGCCATGCTGGCTGCTGTAATCCGTAGTTCCGGTACAGCGCATGTAAATACTTCCATTGCCATCCGTACCAGTGTTGTTGTAACGGGCGCTGGCAGGCTTTTCCACACCAAACAGGTTGAAAATTGTATCCAGGGAAGGCCGTTTGATCGACCAGCAGCCGTTCCCCCATCCATATCTCAGGATGCTGCTCTCACCCGTGGCCGGCTGGCTCACATACATGGAAGGCAGCCCGGTACCTCCCACGACCCATGAATAGGGCACGTTGGTAAGCTTCTTTACCGTGCTCGTGTTGAAGGAAGAAGCAGCCCTTGTAGATGCCGCCCTAGCCATCCTGCTGGTGCCGCCGCCAAGGAAGCTGATGGAAATAGTCCCATCTTCTGCATCAAACCCGGATGCATCAACTTCAAAACATACATGGCCTCCCATTCCGGACATGGAATCTAATACCTTCTGCTTCACACCCTCCGGGAAGCTGCTGCCCGAATAACCGGCATCGCCTGTGGACTGTGCATAGATCCAGAACTTCCCATCTTTCAGGACGGCAAGGCCAATTTCTTCTTTGTCTGTCACAGTCATGCGCTTCCCTTTTCCGGAATAGGCTTCCTTAAAGCTGGAGGCACCGTAATAAATATTTGCATATGCCTCCCCCCGGATCCGGACCGCAAGCTTCTGCTCTTTTTCTTCTATTTCCAGTTCTTTAGGCTTTTCTGTCCCGGGTGCCTTGTCCGTTTCCCTGTCTGCTTCAGCAGCTTTTTCTGTCTCAACAGGCTTTTCTACAGCACCCTTTTCTACCTCATTCCCATCTGTTTCCTTTTCCGGGTCTTTAAACGAAATGGCCAGGTCCGTGGCTGGCATCTTAAAGGAAGCCTTCCCATCATGGATATCCCCTGCCGGGATAAAATCCTTCAGGGATGCAGCATCCTGCACGGAAAAGACAGTGGACGGTTCAACAGAGAAATCAACCTGATCGCCCTCTGCATAAAGGAGGATCTTATATTCATTGGTGGAAATTTCCTCTGATGCATGGGAATCATCCACAGAATAACGAATTCCTTCCTTTATAGGCAGCAGGAGCATATACTGCTCTTCCGCCCAAGTTTCTTCCAGTTTTTTGCTCTCATTCTGCGATGCAGCAGATTCCACCTCCGTTTCCGTCTGCATTTCTACATCAGATTTCTGATCTGCCATAGATTCCGCAGCGCAGGAAACACCGCCGGAAGTGATAAGCAATGCTGCCGCAAGATATACAGCTCCTGCTTTTTTGAACAATCTATTCATCATGTCTCCTCCTTAAAATAGCATATCCCGCTTACGTCAGCAGTCTTCATATCGATTTTCACTCTTATTTTCATTCTTTTATCCTTTCTTCCTGTTCGGAAAACATTTGTTAGCAGTGTATTCAAAAAATATCCACGCGGAGCGTTTTTGTATCATAGGGAATGCAGTTTCCTATGATATAAAAAAAAGCGTTGCCCGGAGGGTCACGCTTTCCTTTCCTTATCTCTATCATTATCATCCTGTCCTTTCCGCATCAGTGCAGGAACAAAACGGCCGCGCCAGCGACAGCTTCCATACGCATCTGTATGCATTCTTGCAGAGCACTTTTATGTCATAGAAAACAAAGTTTCCCATGACATAAAAAAAGACCCTTCATCCGAAAGGTCTTCTCTGTTTCTTTTTTACTGATTATAACTATACCACACCAGGATCATGCTGTATAGGTTACTTTACTTCCGTTTTTGTTCTATGATACAACCTGAAAGCCTGGCTGTCACCGCGGCTTTGCACTGGGATACTTTTTCTCCATCCGGGCATCGTCAAAGCTCTCATCCATGACTCTTTCCCATTTATACCTTGCCGCCTGCCCGTGACTTCTTGTGTCATAACGGACCAATGCAAGGGCGGAAACCGCTATATTTGTGATCATAAACAGGATCATCAGCCAGGACATTGCCTTTCCCGCTGTCTGCGGGATCTTTTCGATCCATCCTGAAATTTTTGGATATAAAAGCTTGATCCAGACGACAGCGGCGATTCCCCAGAAAAAGCAGAACAGAAGGTTGATCCTTCCTCCCAGATTAAAAGGAATCTTACTGTAATCCCAAAAAACCTTTCCGAAGACAAGCTCTGTAAACACACTGCAGGCGTACTCATACACGCCTCCCCAAAAAGTTCCTATGCCAAAAAGAACAGCATCGGATTTATCCTTATCCTTGTGAAGCAGCGCTGTCGCCAGAACAATAGCAAATCCCCAGACCACGCTGAATTCTCCCCATACCAGACTGCTACGGCTCATCCACCTTCCCATAGAGTAACGGCAGAACAGGGTCTCCACAATATCTCCCAAAAAGGCGCCGATAAAGAAAAGCCAGAACAGCTTATAAAATCCGCATCCCTCGGCAAAATGCCCCTGACGCTCCTCGATCCTGGCTTCTCTGGCAATGCCCGGATATGCCTTCACCATTCGGCTCTTTGTGTGGCTGATGATCCAGACCCTAAGGCGGTGTGTCCACATGCCGAGCTGCGTGTCAAACCTGCACACCGTCGGTATCCTTTTCTGCAAATGGAAAAGCGCCGCAAAAGACGCCACGCTGTCCAGAAGAGCGGTCCCTGCCAGAATCCAGATCGCCAGTTTTCCTGCCATGCCCGGCATCAGCCGGAAAAGCACGGCAATAATCTCATTTCCATAGCAGATCGCAAGGACGCCCAGAGCTCCCCACAGCAGTGAATAGGACAGGCAGATATAACCGTCAAAGTTCCATCTGCGGCTGGAATAATCCCACCATTTGTGATGGTTTATCCTCTCCAGCGTCTTTCCCGCGATCCACTCTAAAAGCGTCGCCTGAAGTGCACACCCCAGAAACAGAAAGACCGGATTTTCCCGGAGGTCACCCAGGGTTATTGTCATCAAAATGGCAGAAGTCCCGTAAATAAAACACACAGGCCCTGTAAAAAATCCTCTGTTGACAAATTCTCTTTTCCTTCCGGACGCTGCAGCCGTCTCTATACTCCACCCCAGAAAGGAATAAATGAAAAACAGCCACAGCAGTTCATAACCCGTGTATCTCATATAACCTTCTCCTTTGTATGTGATCCGCCGCAAGAGTCAAATGCCCCGCAGCCTGGCTGCGGGGCATGAATCCCTTAACTGCTCCCTACTCTACATGCTCCGCCGGAATAAACACCCGGTCTACCTCATGCTCCTCCGGCTTTGCAGCTCTCTCTACTGCCTCCTGGCAGAAGAAATCCTGAGCGCAGATCAGCACCTTTCCTCTTTTATCAATCTTTTCATACGTGCCGTCCTTCTGAAGTACCGATGCCTTCACATTGTCCGCAAGCTGTATATTCAGGATATGGCGCGCTTCCTTCTTCAGGTTCTCGCACTCTACCGGGAAGAGGATCTCCACACGCTTATCCAGATTTCTCGGCATCCAGTCCGCGCTGCCCATATAAATCTCTTCCTTTCCGTCATTCAGGAAATAGAAGATCCGGGCATGCTCCAGAAAATTTCCAACGATAGAACGCACCGTAATATTTTCACTGATTCCCGGAATCCCCACTTTCAGGCAGCAGATTCCCCGGATGATCAGCTCGATCTTTACTCCGGCGGCGCTGGCTTCATAGAGAGCTGCTATGATTTCCTTATCACACAGAGAGTTCATCTTTGCGATGATGTGCGCCGGCTTTCCCTCCCTGGCATTTCTTGTCTCTCTTCCTATGAGCTTTAAGAAGCGCTTTCTCAGCCAGATTGGCGCCACGATCAGCTTATTCCAGCTCTTCGGCTCAGAATATCCGGAAAGCATGTTAAATACGGCGGTAGCGTCCTCTCCGATCGGCTCCGCACAGGTCAAAAGGCCGCAGTCCGTATAAAGTTTCGCCGTAGAATCATTATAATTTCCTGTTCCCAGGTGTACATAACGGCGGATGCCGTCATCTTCTCTCCTTACCACCAGCGTGATCTTGCTGTGGGTCTTCAATCCCTTCAGACCGTAGATCACGTGACAGCCTGCCTTCTCCAGCATCTTCGCCCAGATGATATTATTTTCTTCATCAAAACGTGCCTTCAGCTCCACGAGTACCGACACCTGCTTGCCGTTCTCTGCGGCCTGTGCCAGTGCCGCAATGATCGGGGAGTTTCCGCTGACACGGTACAGCGTCTGCTTGATTGCCAGGACATTCGGGTCTTTTGCCGCCTGTTTTACGAAATTCACCACCGGATCAAAGGTCATATACGGATGGTGCAGCAGGATATCACCATTCCGGATCTGGGTGAAGATATCCTCGTCTGTCATCATGGCCGGAACAGGCTGCGGCTGATACTTCGGCGTTTTATACTCGTCAAATCCCTCCATCCCGTACATTTTCATCAGGAAAGTCAGATCAAGAGGCCCATTGATGCGGAAAATATCCAGCTCCTTAATTTCAAATTCCTTTTTCAGCACCTTCAGCAGACGTTCATCCATGCCCTCTTCCACTTCCAGACGGATGACTTCTCCCCATTGACGCTTTTTGAGCTGCTTCTGGATCTCTTTCAGCAGATCGGCCGCCTCATCCTCATCGATCGTCAGGTCGGCATTTCTCATGATCCGGTACGGATGGGCGCAAATCACATCATAATTCAGGAAAAGCTTTCCGATGTTCCGCTCAATGACCTCTTCCAGCAGGATTGCCCTCCGCTCCCCGTCTTTTCCTGCGGGAAGTTCGATGATCCTCGGAAGGACAGACGGCACCTGAACCGTAGCAAAATCATATGCGTCCTCCTCGCCCTTTTCCAGGATCAGCGCGCCGATGTTCAGGGATTTGTTTCGGATCAGCGGAAATGGTCTGGAAGAATCCACCGCCATGGGCGTCAGCACCGGATAGACATTCTCCTCAAAATATTTATCTACAAAAGCCTTCTGCTCCTTTGAAAGATTTTCATGCTGGGTCACTACCTTCATCCCCTGCTGCTTCAGCGCCGGGAGCAGGGAACGGTTATAAGTGGAATACTGAAGATTGACCAGCTCATGCGTGGCCTTTAAGATCAGCTCCAACTGCTCCGCCGCATTCAGCCCTGCGATATCCTTTTTCATATACTTCGCATGAACCATATCCTTTAAAGACGCTACACGTATCATAAAAAATTCGTCCAGATTCGAAGCAGTGATGCTCAGGAATTTCAGTCTTTCAAAAAGCGGAAGCGACTTGTCTCTGGCTTCATTCAGCACACGCTCATCAAAACTCAGCCAGCTCAGCTCCCTGTTTCTGTAATATTCGGATTTCCAAAAATCTGTTTTTTCCATAATCTCCTGCCTCCTTATCGTACTTTCTTCTTTTTGATAACCGGACGGACGCTGAATACTTCCTGGAAGAAATCTGCCTTATCGCCAAACAGCCCTTTCTCCAGAGAAATGTCCTCCGCCGTGTCCGCCGTGATGATAAGCTCATCATCCTTCAGGGATATCCGCGCGTTTTTAAACTTCTGCTTATGGCTGCGGTCCAGCGCATTTGCTACCCGCAGGATCGCCGTCAGCTTCGCCACTGTAAGATAATCTTCTTGCGTGATGCCGGCACCGCTTTCCACCTTTTCGTAGTAATGGAATTCCTGCGTGTTATAACGGACAATATTTGCTATGACCTCCCGCTCCTGCCGGGACAAACCGATGATTTCCGTCGCCATAATGATACGGTAAGAGCATTCTGCCACATCAGAAAGGCTGATATATTTGCCGCAGCTATGAAGGATTGCCGCGATCTGAAGCAGGAGCCGTTCTCTTCCTCCCATGCCATGAAGCTTTTTCGTCTTATCAAAAATCTCAAGAGAAAGCTCCTCCAGCGCTTTGATATGTGTCTTTTCACACACATACCTCTTTGCGATATTTCTGGCGGAAGCGATGATATCGCCGTCAAAATCATGTCCGGACTTGATGATTTTATTCCGCTGGCCGTATTCATATGCCATGCCGTCGCTTAGGTCCAATCCGGGAATCCACACGGTCTCCACACCGCATTCATCAATAAACCATTTATGGATCACAAGAGAAGGAATCAGCA
>ENA-OPVH01000959-OPVH01000959.1-human-gut-metagenome-genome-assembly--contig:-NODE-959-length-16020-cov-1.750517_pt1 | contig 16020 bp, 12 predicted proteins | sample MGYA00241494_ERZ501980 | MGnify/ENA primary metagenome ERZ501980 (study PRJEB25962, sample SAMEA1964914) | human gut metagenome | biome: human gut; feature: human-associated habitat; material: faeces... | reverse complement strand
CGATGTGCCGACTGCGGCGTTTACGCAGATAAAACCTGCCAAAATAAACATCCCTTTTTGGTAGGTTACTCGTGCTGGTTGGTGCGGTGCTCGTACTCCTCGGGGGTGATGACATCCTCGATGCGTAGGTTGACGCCTGCCACCTCAAGGCCGGTCATCGCAGCCAGACGCTCGGTCACGCGCGCCTTGACGTCGTCGAAAATCGCGGGCGCATAGGCGCCGTACTCGATAATGACGGAAATGTTAACGACCACGCGGTTGTCATCGGTGACCTCGACTGTCACGCCCTTGGTCAGATTCTCGGCACCAAACTGCTCCTGCACAAAGTGCATGAGGTTGCCCTTCATGCCCAGGACGTGCGGTACCTCGCGGGTGGCCATGGCGACGATCTTCTCGATCACACCGTTGGAATAGGTCAGCGAGTCCTCGGACTCGTCCGCTTCCCCATCATCCTCGTCCGCATCGTCGGCGGGTTCGGCCTCGACGAGCGCCTCGTCCTCGAGCGTTACGTCCTCGGCCTCGGCGGTGACGGTCTCGTCTACCTCGAGCTCGGTATCGGCCACATCGACCTTCGTGTTAAAAGCCATGGTTCCTCCTTATGCCCACCGCACACGCGGCGGTCGAATACATGCTAGCGGCCGCTAAACAGACGGCCGAAGAAGTTGACGATCCCGTTCTCGCCGTCGCGGATCTGGCCAATCACGGCGCCGATCAGCACAAAGAAAGCGATGACGAGCGTATCCCACAGGCCGAGCGTGAGCACCAGCACGGCGAGCACAAAACCAGCGACGGCTCCAAGCGTGGTGTTGGGATGACGGACGGCATAGCTCCAGATGGCTGCCCCCGTACCCTTGATGAGACCCATGGCCTCATCAAAATCATCGGCGACCGCGTCATGTGACTCGGTACCCTCTACCTTGGGATCGACGACCTCGCCTGCCGGCGCGGCACTCTGATCGATAGTCAGGCGCGGCGTGCGGGCGGTCTTGTCTTGATTGGTATCACTCACCGGAAACCTCCACGGTCTGGACGGTAGTCTTGGACGGCAAAAAACGAACGCGCGCAGTCGTGCCCGGCGTGCCGAGCATAGTGTCGCAGGCCTCCTCGATACGTTGCTGCATCGCGGCTGCAAGGGAGGCCACGTCCCGGTCGTCGAGCGCGATGGCGTCAACCTTAAAACGGACGTGCGATTCGTCGGAGCCCTGCACGCGCGCCTCGACATGCTCGATCATCACTCGGTCGTCGCGCTCTGCCGCGGTGCGGGCACACGAGGAGAGGGCAGCGAGCGTGACCTCGATATTGCGCTCCCCCGCCGAATGCACGCAGGACGGCTCGCGACGAGCAAACATCAGGCGGAAGAAACCCACGAGCACGCCGAGCGCCACGACACCGCCGCACGCCGTAACAACGATGCGAGGCAGCGGATCGCGCATCAGCAGCATAAAGCGATAGGTATATGGCCCCCAAAACTGGCAGACTAACGTACCCAGCGCCACGACGGCGGAGGCAAGATACACGATCGCCAGGGCTCGTTTGAGCACGCGCATACAGCGCTCCCTTCAAATCTCGATCCACAGAATGCAAAACGATTCGCATCATTATAAAAGAGCCGGGTCCGGTGCCTCATGCACGCGGATCCGGCTCATCTATTCCACGAGGCTTGCATGCTCGCTTCATTATGCCCAGATATGCACGGCTCAATCCGTGCGGGCGCTACTCCTCCTCGAGGGCAGCGATGACCTCGTCGGTCATGTCCATGGTGCTGTAGACGTCCTGGACGTCGTCGAGCTCCTCAAGACGGTCGATGAGGCGCTGAACCTTCTTGGCGTCGGCACCGGAGACCTCGGTCGGAGTGGTCGGGACCATGGTGGTCTCGGAGCCCTTGACCTGGACGCCCTGCTCCTCGAGTGCCTTGGAGACAGCCATGACGTCGTTGGCAGCGGTCCAGACGATCCACTCCTCGCCGGCGTCCTCGTAGTCCTCACCACCGGCCTCGGCGATCGCCATCATGAACTCATCCTCGTCACCGGCAGCACCGTTGGCGATCATGGTCTCCTTCTTGGCGTTCTCGTCCAGGATCTCCTTGGCGACGACGATCTGGCCCTTGCGCTCAAACTGGAAGGCGACGGAGCCCGAGGTGCCCAGGTTGCCACCAGCGTGGGAGAAGGCGGAACGGACGTCGGCGGCAGTGCGGTTGCGGTTGTCGGTCAGGCAGTCGACGTAGACGGCAACACCGGCGGGACCGTAGCCCTCGTACACGATGTTCTCGTAGACGGCGGCGTCGGCACCCGAACCAAAGGCCTTATCGATAGCGGACTTGATCTTGTCCTTAGGCATGGACTGAGCCTTAGCCTTGGCAACGGCAGCGGCGAGGCTGGCGTTGTTCTCGGGCAGCGGGTCGCCGCCGAGACGGGCAGCAACGGTGATGTTGCGGCTGAGCTTGGAGAAGAGGGCGGAACGCTTGGCGTCCTGCGCGCCCTTACGATGCTTGGTTGTGGCCCACTTAGAGTGTCCGGACATACGTGTCTCCTATCGGTTTCGACCTAAAGCCCAGCGCGAATGCTCGGGCAATATAAACAAACGTCGTTATGATATACCTACCGGCCTGCAAGATAAACCCCAAAATGAAGGCGTCGTGATGATGCAGCCCCTTGGCACAAAGCAGCCTGACCCCAATGCGCCAATCTTTGGTTAGGTCCACAGGCGGTCGCTGCGGGTGATCGTGGCGCCGATGGAGAAAGGCATGCATGCAATGACCGGGTACAGATAGCGCATGTAGGTCGACCCGTTACATGGACCAATCAGGCACACAGCGAGCACACCCAGTAGCGGTATCCAGATGGCCAGCGCGCGCCACGAATGGCGGCGCAACAGGTAGACCACCACGATGATCATGATCCACACGTAGGTGGCCGAGCTCATGGTGAGCGAGATAAACGGAATGCGCTGCACCGCCACGCGGTACAGGTTAATCAGGTGGTCGCACCAGCGCACGGCTTTGCTGTCGACCGGATGGAAGTCGAAGTACTTGAGGTTATCGGGCTTCGCCATGATCTCGGCACTGCGCGCCGTGCTGTAGACCCACGCATCGCGAGCGCTCGGATAGAAGTACCCGTAGTAGTTATTGACGAGCGCCGAGATATAGCACTCGGGGTCCTTTTTGAACATCTGGGCCCACACCTTAAAATAGGCCTTGATGTCCTCCTGCGAGGCGTACTCATTGAAGCAGTTTTTGACGGCATCCGATTTGTCGGGGTTGTAGCGACGACCCAGGTTCTCGTACTTAAGCACGCGATCAATCACAGCGTGCTCCTCATCGGTCACCAAGCCGTCGCAGGGAGCTTCCTCAATCGTGCCATCGTCTTTGACCTTGGGGTTAACGCCCGAATTAAGGCCGTCGTGCTTTTGGACGAAGCGTGCCGTCTGCTGAAACGGAATCGAGAGGATCTCGCGCTTGGAGCCCGGCGTGATATCGTGCGCCGGCATAAAGACCTTGGTGAAATACATGTTGGAGACAAGGCAGAGCGCAAGCACTGCGAGCACGCCGACCCAGCGGAAGCGTGGCGTGGCGTACGAGGGCGTGACGCCAGACTGTTTGGCCACGCGACGGGCCACATGCGCGTCCCAAGCGCAAAACGCCGCCGCAATCACGCAGGCCGCCAACGGAAAGACCAGGCCGCCATTGCGCAAAAACGTGGAACCCATGGCACCCAGCACGAGCAACAGCCAGTCGTGGCGTGCAAAGAGCACAGGCGCCTGTTCGCCCGCGCGCTTGGCATTGGCATCGCGACGGGGCAGGCCACATGCCACGAGCTTGACGGTCTGAACGAGCAGCACCAAAAACGCATCGGCAAACAGCACGTCTTTGGTCAGCAGCGCCGCATAGTTGGAGAACATCGGCATAAACGCAAAGAACAGCAAGGTGACGCCACGGACCGGCAGGCTCACGCCCAGCTTGCGCAGCGACGATATGGAATAGGCCATGCAGGCGGCCGTGATGACAAATTGGGCACAGGTGTAGATGGCAAGGCCCGCATTGGCGCTATTGAACAGCGAAAGCCCCAGTTGCACGCACGAGCCGATGATGGCCGTGTGCACCACCGGATGATGGCCGTTGAGCAGCACGTTGGGGTTAAGCAGGCGCAGGTAATCGCTCGTGCCGTTGGGGTAGTTGAACCATTGGCGGATCTGCGCGCCCGTATCTCCCATAAAGAGGCCGGGCAGCGAGGCGATAAGCGTGGGCGCCCAGGCAATCATGAGCACAAGAAACGGCCCGACAAAGGGATGGACCGAGAGCACGGCGTGGGCAACACGCCACACGCGGCCAAAGTGGGTCTCCGAAAACGGAATGCGGCGGGAGCTCAACCAATCCAAAAACTCAAAAGCCAGATAGAAGGCCACAATCGCCAGAAGCATCCAGCCCGCGCCGCCAATCCAGGCGCAGATAACGCGTGCCTTGTCGCCCAGCACAATCTCTGCCGAATCGGTAAGGTCGTAGCTACGGCCGAACACCATGCAAACGGCAAAGAACAGCGATGGCAGCACGACCGACGGGCGCCAAGCGTCACCGCGGCCAAAGAATACGTAGCGAAACGGCAGCGTAAGCAGGCAGGCAAGCGCAAGCAGCATGACCGCGTCGGTATGGCCGGCAAACGAGAGGAGCACCTCGTAGCACACGTACAGCATGCCCGAGGCTTTGGGGTCAATTGCCAAGACTGCGTTGCTCGACACCGGGGCGGGATCGATGGAAAACGCCGTGGTCGCCAACAGCGCGAGCAAAAATGCGATGAGCGTCTGCTTGGCGGGATAGCGCTTAAACCAAACGATGCGGGCGGCGTCGCGCGCAGCCGTTGCGGAGAGGTCGGAATCCTTCACAGTCCGAATAGCCTTTCTAGAAACCTGCCAAAAAGGGACAGGTTTATTTTGGCAGGTTTTATCTGGGGAAACGTTACGGTTCTGTCATCGTTGCCCGGCAAAACCACCACAAAGGTGCCTGTCCCCCTTGTGGTGACATGTGGTGGCTAGGCGTCGAGGTAGATGCGCTGGGGGCGATTGCGGTGTCGGGCGAAGATGATGAGCGCCAGTCCTGCGATTACGAGCGGCAGGCTCAGCAGCTGACCCATGGTGATGACGCCGCCCAGCAGATAGCCCAGCTGGGCATCGGGCACGCGCACAAACTCAACGAGGAAGCGGACGATGCCGTAACCCATCACAAACACGCCCATAAACGTACCCTGGGGCAGCAGCGGTTTTTTGCGGCTGAACACCTGCAGAATGCAGAAGAGCACAATGCCCTCGAGAAATGCCTCGTAGAGCTGGGAGGGGTGACGTGGCATATCGCCCGCGGCGCCGCCGAAGATCACACCCCAGGGCAGATCGGTCGGCTTGCCCCACAGCTCGCCGTTGACAAAGTTGGCGCAGCGCCCCAGGCACAGGGCCAGCGGAGCACCGATAACGGCAAGGTCGGCGATAGTCCAGGCATCGAGCTTGTACATACGGCACACGAGCGCGCCACCGATGATGCCGCCCACCAGGCCGCCATGAAAGCTCATGCCGCCCTCGTTGGTGGCAAAGATCTCGAGCGGATGTACCCAGTAGTAGCCGTCGCCGTAAAAGATGACGTAGAACAGGCGGGCGCCGATGATAAGGCCAAAGACCACGCCGACCACGACGCTTGTCAGGTCGTCGCCTGTAATATCGAAACCCCAACGGCGCTGTGTGCGGTACATGACGACCGCCGTGAGCAGAGCTCCGACCACATAGGCCAAGCCGTACCAGTAGATGGTGATGGGCCCCGCCGAAATGGCGACGGGATCAAGCATATGGTAGAGGTCGTTGAGCATGTCGACCCTCCTACTCCCTACATACAAATGCGGCCGCGGGCCTTTCGCTCGCAGCCGCATATTTGGGCGTAACGTCTATGCGGAGTACGCCGTCCGCAGCTTTCGCATCTTAGAACGGCGCGTACTCGTCGTACAGGTCCTCGGTCTCGCCGGAGGCATTGACCTGCTCGACACGGGTAACGCCGGGTACGTGCTCCTTGAGAATACGCTCGATACCCATGGACAGGGTCAGTGCGCTCATAGGGCAGCCGGCGCAGGCACCCTGAAGCTCAAGCTGGACGACGCCCTCGTCGTCGACGCCCACATACTCCATATCGCCGCCGTCAGCCTGCAGGTTGGGGCGGATCTCCTCAAGAACCTTCTTAAGCAGCTCTTCGTTAACAGCCACAGGGGCTCCTTTCTCACAATAACGCGGGCACGCCCGCGGACAGGGGCTATGTTACTACAGCCATGTACCCGCTTAGGCGCCAGCCATGCGTGCGGACACGACTTTCACGAGCAGTCAATTTGGGACGGGGCTTTTTTAGCTGCTTTTGCCGACGCCCGGCGCTAGCACACGCTGCCGCTACTGCTGAGTTTGTTCCCCGGTGCCGATGTGGACATCGACGATAACCTGGCGGTAGCTAATGCCGCAGGAGTCGAGAATGCGACGGCTGATGCGGCCGTCGTCGGTGTCGGCGTACTTATTGTCCAGGTAGACAACCTCGCCCACGCCCACCTGCGCCAGGATCTTGGCGCAGTCATGACACGGGAACAGCGTGACGTAGACCGTGGAACCCTCAAGGTCTTTGAGCGAGCCGCGGTAGTTGAGCACGGCGTTGGCTTCGGCATGGACTACGTAGTTATGCTTGTCCTGCAGCGGGTCATCGCTCGTGCCCCACGGGAAAAAGTCATCGTTGAGTGCCGAGGGCGTACCGTTGTAGCCCACCGAAAGGATGCGGTGGTTGGTGCTGGCGATGCACGCGCCCACCTGCGTATTGGGATCTTTGCTGCGGCGCTGCGCGGCGATGGCCACGCTCATAAAGAACTCGTCCCAGCTAATAACGTCGCGGCGCTTGCCCGACGCAGTTTGATGAAGATCGTCCGACATGGCAGACACCTCCGAAATCGCAATAGTTTGACCCATTGTAGCAGGTGAAAGGTGGAGACGTTTTTGTCCCACCGCCCCCATCGCTACGCGCGACGGGGCTTTTGATTGATGCGGTACAGTTCGGCGAGACCCCGTAGCGTCAGTGCGTCGTCTACCGTCAGGCTGTGACCGACCAACGCCGCGAGCGCCTCGGCATCGTCGCCGGTGATGACGATGGGCACGCTGCCCTCCCCCGCCGCCTTGGTCGAGCGCATCTCGGCAAGCACCATGTCGAGCATGCCGTCGATGCGGGCCACCTCGCCCAAGACCACGCCCGAGCGCATGGCCTCGCGCGTGTTGCGACCGATCACATGCGTGGGTGCCGAGGGCTCGACCTGCGGCAGGCGCGCCGCAGCGGCCGAAAGCGAGCGGGCGCCAAGCGCCAGACCCGGCGCGATAACGCCGCCGACAAAGGTTCCGCGCGCATCGATGACCTCGATATTGGTCGTAGTACCCAGGTCGATCACGATACACGGAGAGCCGTAGACGACACGGGCCGCCACGGCGTCGGCGATGCGGTCGGGGCCGATCTCGGCCGGATCGTCGTAGTGCACGGGCATGCCGGTCTTGAGGCCCGGCCCCACGGTGAGCACGCGCCCCGTGCAGGTGCGGGAAAGCGCCGCCTTCCACGGGCGCTCGAGCGCCGGCACCACACAACTCAGCACGGCCGCCGCGGGAACGAGCACACCCGGCATGCCCGCATCGATTGCTAGCGCGCCCATGACCTGTACGAGCCTCATACGCGCCTCGTCGGCCGTGATGCTCGGCGGCGTCGTGATCTCGCACGTCGCAAGCGGGCATTCCTGCGCCGCGGCCGAATCCTCGGCAAACAGGCCAAAGCGAATGAATGTGTTGCCCACGTCGACCGTCAATATATATGCGCAGCCATTAAGCATCGTCGGCACTCCTTTCGTCTGCCCAGCAGTATATCCCGATGATTATTCTGGGACGGGGATTTAAAAATCATTAGGTACGCAATGGTTTTTAAATCCCCGTCCCAGAATAATCATCCTTCGGCTTCGCCTGAGGTAGCTAAAAAAGCCCCGTCCCAAATTGACTACCTTGCGGCTATACTGATGCGCGGTCGTGCGCGAGCTCACGCGGCGGCCCTTGGTAACCCGACTTCCCGCGCCGTATCCGTAGCGGCGCTTGCGGGGGAAGCGGATATACGCAAAGGAGTTCTATATGAGCAATCCCTCGAACCGCACCTCGATGCGCGGTCAACTCACGCTGCGCGGCGTCGTCATCGGCGTCCTTGGCTGCGTGATTATCACGGCAAGCTCGGCCTATACCGCCCTCAAGATGGGTGCGCTCCCCTGGCCGATCATTTTCGCTGCCGTCATTTCGCTGTTCTTCCTGAAGCTCATGGGCAACGCCAGCCTCAACGAGGCCAACGTCACCCACACCATCATGTCCGCGGGCGCCATGGTCGCCGGCGGCTTGGCGTTTACCATCCCGGGCGCCTGGATGCTGGGCTATGCCGACCAGATCAGCTGGCTCGACATGTTCATCGTGGCGCTCGCCGGCACCATCTTGGGCCTTCTGGCAACAGCGCTCATCCACCGTCACTTTATCGTGGACGCCGCGCTGGAGTTCCCCACCGGCAACGCCGCAGCTCAGACCCTGCGCGCCACCGAGGCCGGCGGCAAGACCGGCAAGCAGCTCTTTGGCTCCATGGCCATTGCAGGCATCTACAGCGTGTTGCGCGACGCCCTGGGCGTGGTGCCCAGCATGCTGTGCACGCTCAATATCCCCGGCGTGACCTTTGCCATCTACAACTCGCCCATGTTGCTGTCCATCGGCTTTTTGGTGGGCTTTGCCCCCGTCGCCTTCTGGTTTGCCGGCGCGCTGCTGGGCAACTTTGGCATCATCGTTGGCGGCAACGCTGCCGGCCTGTTCGATATTGTGACCGCGCAGGGTATCGTCAAGTCCCTCGGTATGGGCCTTATGATGGGCTTTGGCGTCGCCGTTGTCCTTAAGGACATCCTGCCGCAGGTCGCCGGCATCGTCCGTGGCCTCGCCGCCGACAGCTCCACCGACACCGACGAGCAGTCGCTCATCTCGGGCTCGCTTAAGCTCGACGCCGGCATCATCGGCCTGGGCACCGCAGCAATCGCCGTGATCGTTGCCATCGCGCTCGACCTCGGTCCCGTCCCGGCCGTCATCGTCACGCTGTTCACCTTTGTCACCACCATCATGAGCGCTCAGAGCTGCGGCCAGACGGGTATCGACCCTATGGAGATCTTTGGTCTCATCGTCATGCTCATCGTGGCAGCCTTCGCGCAGCTCGCACAGGTCAAGCTGTTCTTTATCGCCGGCATCGTGGCCGTGGCGTGCGGCCTTGCGGGCGACGTCATGAACGACTTTAAGGCCGGAGCTGTACTGGGTACCAACCCGCGTGCACAGTGGGTCGGCCAGGCCATTGGCGGCATCGTGGGCGCCCTGGTCGCTGCCGCTGTCATGGTCGCGCTCGTCACCGCCTATGGTCCGGACGCCTTTGGTCCCGACAAGAGCTTTGTGGCCGCGCAGGCAAGCGTGGTCGCCACCATGGTCTCGGGCATCCCGAGCGTGCCGTGGTTCGCAGGCGGCTTTATCGCTGGCATCGTCATGTACTGGCTCGGCATTCCGGCCATGATGATCGGTCTAGGCGTGTACCTGCCGTTCTACATGTCGCTCACGGCCTTCCTGGGCTCCTGCGTCAAGCTCGCCTACGACAAGTGGGCCGCACACCGCGACGCCGCCGCCGGTCTTTCGGATGAGGAAAAGGCCGCCAAGGACGCCGCCTTCCAGGAGCAGGGCCTGGTCGTTGCCAGTGGCCTGCTGGGCGGCGAGTCCGTCGTCGGGGTTATCCTGGCGTTCATCTCCGTGGGCCTGAGCCTGCTGGGCTAAACCCAACAACAACGTACCCGTGCAGAGCGCGGGGTCGGAGACCATCCGGCCCCGCGCTTTTCTGTATCTGCCGAAACCCTCGGCTTCAACCTCATTTGACGCGCCCCCTTTACCTACTCGTCTAAGTTTCACGTCAAGATGACCACCCCGCCTGCCGCGGTGTAGAGTAGAGGCAGCGGGCGCGATGCATAGCCCGCGGCGAAGCGAGGTGAACATGAAACTCGATAACCAGCAGCTCAAGCGACTGCGCGAGCGCCATCACCGGCGCCACGGCATCCGCCCTGCCTATAGCGAGGTCATGGAGAACGCCGGTCGCTTCCTGAGGCGCGCATTCAACATTCGCGAGGGTCGCGCCCCCTATCACGTGATTCGCAAGCGCTTTGTAAACGGGGCGCGCCTGACCGGCTCTCACCTGTGCATCCTCATTATCGCCATGCTGATCGCGAGTGTCGGCCTCGATATCGATTCGGACATCGCCATTGTGGGCGCCATGCTCATCTGCCCGCTCATGGGCTCGGTCCTTGCCATGGCCTACGGCATCGCCACGCTCGACCGCGAGATTACCCTCGAGGCAATTGCCGGCCTCGCGCTGCAGATGGTCCTTTGCCTGATCACTTCCACGCTGTATTTTAAGCTCTCGCCCCTTGGCACCACCACGGCCGCCATCATCGATAACTCGACACCCACCGTATGGGACCTTGCCGTCGCGCTCGCGGGCGGCTTTGCGGGCGGGCTGGGCAACTCGCGCGACCAGGAGCCTTCGACGCTCATTGCCGGCGTAGCCGTGGCGACTGCGCTCATGCCGCCCCTGTGCGCGGCGGGTTGCGGCATTGCCATCGCGAGCGGGTCGCTGTTCCTCTCGGCCCTCTACGAATTTGGCATCAACGTCGTCTTTATCGCGCTGGCGGCCGAAGCCGTATTGCTTCTTTTACGTGTACCGCTCAAGCGTGACCTCAACGGCGACGGCATTGTGACCGCTGAGGAAAATGCCGAGGTCGATGAGCTGTCGCACAAGGTGCGCCGCCGCATCATCGTGGGTACGGTGATCTTTGCCATCCCCTGCATCGTTATGACCGCGGGGTCCATTGGCTCGGCGCAGGCCGGCGTGCAGGACGGCTACGGCGTCACCGAAACCACGCGCGAACTTTCCGCGGTGCTGCCGGGCTTTAAGGATTACACCGTCGCCGTCGAGACTTCGGCTACCGAAGGCGACAAGGAGGGCCTTGTCGAGCGCCAGACTGTCGCTCACGTAACGACAAGCGAGGCGCTCGGGGAGCACGACCGCCGCGTTGCCCGCAAGCTCATCGACCTCAACGTGCCCGAGCTCGATCGCGTGGAGTTTGACGTGGAGTGATGCGGGACGCGAGGTGGGCCCGGCACGAGAGCACAGCCGCGGGGCACAAGCACAGCCGAGCGCAGCGCTACAGCTCGTACTTGTACACGCGGTAGATGTACTTCTCGGCTTCCATCTCATAGGTAGCGATGGGCAGTCCATAGCGATCGTACTCGGTGAAGGTCTTGGCCTGGTCCGATGCCACGAGCATGCTGCTCGAATCGCCGACGCGCTGTGCACTGCTTACGTAGCCCGAGAACGGCACTGCGATCTGGTCCACAAGCTCGTAGGTGCGCGCGGTCTCGTCCACCGTAAAGATGCGCCCAAACGAATGCGTTCCCTTACTGTAGTCGGTCACCACCGCGGCGCCCAGCTGACCCCAGTCGAACTTGGGATAGCTCTCGGCCGCACCAAAGTTGTTGTCGTATAGCAGCACCTGGTAGCGACCGGTCGCGGTCGTCTCGTCGTTTGGCAGATAGGTCACACTGTGCTGGCCCGCATTGAGCGAAAAATCGCCTTGGGCCTGCAGCAACTTGTCCTCAAAGCCCGAGCCGGCCCAAAACTCTGGCGAGCCCATAAGCCAATCGACCGTAGGCGTGCCGTAGATATCCGTGAGCTTGATGACCGTTGAGGTCTCGCGCGAGCTGAGCAGAACGGTGCCGCCGCCGAGCCACTGGATCGTGTTGATGTGAATCCAATCCAGGTCGCCGTCCGAGGCAACCTTGGCGCTCGCCTTGAGATTGGGGAATATGTCGCCCAGGTCCACAACAAGGGAAACGTCACCGGTGGTTACGTCAATCTTAATGATGAGGTCCTCGACATTAACGCGATCGTCCTTGTCTTTTTTGGCGGCCGCGCGGTCGACGTCCAAATCGGCCTCGGAGCCGGCATGGCTCGCCAGCACCAGCAGATTGCCGTCGTCATCGAAGGCGTAGTCGTGGTGTAACTCATAGTCGCCCGTGCTCCAGACATTTACCACCTGGCCGATGGCGTTAATCTGGGCCATCTTGGTCGTCGAAATGCTCATAATCATGCTGCCGTCGCCCGGAAACAGCAGGCGATGGCTGCGGTAGCCGATGATCGGCACCTCGCCCCGAATCTGGCCCGCGTTGTCGTAGAGGTACATGAAGTCGAGCTTGGATGAGTCGTTGCCCGGAATAGTAAAGAGACCATCGGCGAGCGGCGTGTTGGACTCCCCCGCCGTGACGGCGAGCCGCTCTTCTTCCTCGCCCTTGAGAGCCGGCGTCTTGACGGTAAAGGTTGAGGTGCGACTGGTACCGTCTTGTGCCGTACAGGTGAGGGTCACCGTGTTTTTGTGGTTGGGAATGAGGCCGATGACCTTGAACTCGTGCTCTATGGCCGGCGTGTCGCCGCCGCGGGGCGTACGGGAAAACGCAGCGACTTTGGAGGCGTCGCCGGCCTTTTTGCGTTCGGCGACCTTGTAGGAGACGGTTACGGGATCCGCCGTTGCAAAGCGCATGTAGCAGCTCAGGGTATCGGTGCCAAAGGGATCTGCCTTGACGAACGGGGCGGTTTCGTCGAAGCTGCCTGCGGCGTAATCAGCATCGAGCTGGTCTTTGATGGCCGCCTGCTTCTCGACGTCGTAGGTCGCGAGAATCTGCTTGTGGAGCTTCTTTTGCTCGTCGGTGAGCTCGTTGCTCGCAGTGGATGCGGCACCCGTGCCGGCCCCGCCGACTGAACAGCCCGTGAGCCCCGTCCCGGCAAGTGCCAGCGCGCCCGCCGCACCCGCAAGAGCCGCTCGACGCGAGAATAGCCTAATGTCCTTGTCACTCAATTCCATATCGTTACCGTCTTTGAATACCACCGTCGTTTTCCTCATATACCATGGCGTTTGCCCAGGCCTGTCCAATTATGACTCGCAGCTTAACAAACGCCCCTTAAGGCTAGCTTAGGCTCACGGCAGCCGGAGCTGTTAGTCGCAAGATGCACAGGGGACGCAGGAATGCGATGATCCGTTTTCCTCCGTCCCCGAGGGATCATTTTTTAGTACTTGAAGAAGCCCTCGCCCGAGCTTTCGCCCAGCTTGCCTTCGTCGAGCATCTGCTTGAGGACGGATGCCATGGCCTTAAAGTTGTAGGGCATCATCATCTTTTTGAGCAACGGGCTCACCAGGCCCGGCACCTTCTGGTACTGCATAACGATGTTGTAAGCCGTCTGGATACCAACCGTATCGAATACGCGGAACGGACCTTTGGGCGCGCCAGTGCCGCGCGTCCATGCGAGGTCGATGCTCTTGGGGTCACTCACGCCCGAGACATACAGGTCGAGGCCCGAAAGCAGCCATGGCACCAGCATGGAATTGAGCAGGTAGCCGTTCTTTTCCTTGTTGACGGGCAGGGCAAGCATGCGAATGTCGTTGGCGAAGTCGACGAGCTCGTCGAAGTAACGCTTGTCGGTTTGATCCTGCGCCATGACCTCGGTCATGTTGTTCTTCCAGATGGAGTTGGCAAAGTGCAGCGACAGGTACTTCTCGGGGCGACCAGTGTACTTGGCAAAGGTGCTCGGCAGCAGCGTAGAGGAGTTCGTCACGACGACGGTCTTTTGCGGGAGAACCGGGGCGAGCTTTTTGTAGAAGTCGATCTTTGCCTGGGTGTCCTCGGCCATAGACTCGATGACCAAGTCGGCATCGGCCGCTGCCTTGGCAAGATCGAGCTCCAGCTTGAGTGTGGAGTAAGCACGCTCGACGGCGGCGAGTGCCGCCTCCTTGTCGAAGGGCTGGCCACTATCGGCGATACCGGCGCACCACTCGCCTGTGCCATCCGCCATGCCCTCGATTGCCGCGATGTACTCCTCGCGCACATGATCGATCTTGGGCTGAGTGCGGCCGATGCTGCCCTCGCTGCGCAGCCAGATCGTCACATCAAAGCCGCAGTAGGCAGCCTGAAAGGCAATCTGGCTTCCCAACACGCCGCCACCGGCAACACAAACGGTCTTGTAGCTCATGGAACGGTCCTCTCTTACGTAATTCCATAGATGTGTATTCAACCGTAAGGATGACGCGCGATGGGGGTGGGTTCTATAAACGGACGGTATTTTGCCGCGAACGGCTACACCTGTTCATTATTTCAAGGCTCCGAGGGCGATTTTTAGTGCCGCAGAAACGTCGTTTTCGGAAGTATGCGGCAAATTCTAGAACTCTCGAGCGCACCCCATTTTTTCGCCAATAAAACCGCAGGTACAGAGCTTGGACATATCCGGTGTGCCCGGTCTATTCAGATTTTGCCGCATACTTCCGAAATCTAAGTTCGCAAAGGGTGATAGTCGAGGCGTTTACGCAACATATATCCAGCAAAAACGGGTGATAGCCGGTACGGCCACCACCCGTTTGTCTCATATCCAGCCCATAGCAGACCGTCTACTTCTTAATGCCGCGTCCCAGACGCTTGGCGACCGACGCCACGGCGTCCTCGCTGGCCGGTCCGCAGCTCACGCAGCCGTCATGGGCACGCATCTGGCCGGTGACCTCGTCCATCGCGAGCGGCGCCACCTTCTCGAGCTTAAAGCCCTTGCCGGCGCGCATGTTCTCCTTGGCCACGCTGATCATGAGCTTAATGCGGTTGAGCTGGTTGACCTCGGACGCACCGGGGTCGTAGTCCACCGCGACGATATTGCTCTCGGGGTGCTGACGGCGCAGCTCCTTGATCACGGCCTTGCCCACCACGTGATTGGGCAGGCACGCGAAGGGCTGCGTGCAGATAATGTTGGGCGCGCCATGGTCAATCAGGTCGAGCATCTCGGCCGTGAGCAGCCAGCCTTCGCCCATGTTGTTGCACACCGAAAGCACCGTGCGGGCCTTGTCGGCCATGGTGCCGATGCGCTCGGGCGCCTCAAAGCGGCGGGACTTTTCGAGCATCTCCTCCACCGGCGTGCGCATCCAGTCCACGAGCTTGATGAGCGCCTGCATACCAGCGCGCGTGGTAGCAGAGCTTCCCAGCTCGTCCTTCTGTAGCTCGGCGTTGCTCATGGAGTACAGGAAGAAGTCGAGCAGGCCCGGTACTACGGCCTCGCAGCCCTCACGCTCGATGACATCGACCACGTGGTTGTTGGCCGTAGGGTGGAACTTGACCAGGATCTCGCCGACCACGCCCACGCGCGGCTTGGTGCCCTCGCCCACGAGCGGCATGGTGTCGAACGCGTGGATGGCCTCGCGGCACAGCTTGGTGTAGTTGTGGCGGTTGAACTTGGGCGCCAACTTGCGGGCGCGCGCCATATACTCCTCGTAGAGCGCGTTGGCAGCACCGGGCGTGGCCTCGTACGGACGGCAGCGGTAGAGCATCTGCATCATCACGTCGCCAAAGAGCACCGCGTACACGGCCTGCTTAAGCAGCGCCGGCGTAATCTTAAAGCCGGGGTTGTCCTCGCCGAGCGCCACGGCCGAAAGCGAGATCACCGGGATCTCGGGGTGACCGCTCTCACGCAGGGCCTTGCGGATGAGTGCGATGTAGTTGGTGGCACGGCAGCCGCCGCCGGTCTGGCTGATAACCACGGCCGTCTTGGACAGGTCGTACCGACCGCTCTCGATGGCCTCCATAATCTGGCCCGTTACCAGAATCGACGGATAGCAGATGTCGTTGTTCACATAGCGCAGGCCGGCCTCGACGGCGTCGTGGTCGGTCGAGGGCAGCAGCTCCAGGTTGTAGCCGGCACCGCGGAACACCTCTTTGACCAGGTCAAAGTGAATCGGTGCCATCTGCGGGCATAGGATGGTATAGCCCTCGTCGCGCATCTGCTCGGTAAAGGGTACCTTGGGCCACGCGGTCGAAGCACTCTCGCGCTGCGCCTCGAACGTGTACTTGCGACTCGCG